>Ga0209754_1000121_pt1 | contig 125088 bp, 106 predicted proteins | sample MesohylBB_FD_187295 | JGI IMG/M metagenome (GOLD analysis project Ga0209754, IMG submission 187295) | Host-associated microbial community of the marine sponge Aplysina aerophoba from Gulf of Piran - sponge mesohyl, lysed by bead beating... | ecosystem: Host-associated > Porifera > Sponge >... | reverse complement strand
TAACGTCAGATACGGCAATGAGTTACCCCTGAAAGATAACGGCGGCATTCGGGACCTCCCGTAGCGGCCCGGGACGCGAAAACCCGGGTCGGGACGGCTTCAAGGGGTACTTCGGCCGCGTTCGCCCCGCAGCGGCCCGCGTGCGGCGTCCAGCAGCCTTCCAGCACGGCATCCCGCACCTCGCCGAAGCCGCGGTCCCAAACCTGTCCATGGCTGGTTGGGACTGTTTTTCGGCGATTTGGGACAACGGGGGGGTCGGGCCGTTGCGCAGCCCACGGTGGCACAGCGCGCGGTGGCGGGGACAGCCGCGTGGCGTTGAACGTTGCTCGCCCCTGCCGGGAACGTTGCTCGCCCTGCCGGGAACGTTGCTCGTCCTGCCGGAACCACTGCTCGCCACTGCCGAACCGGCTGTCGCGACTTGCACGAAACCGGGCCTCGCCCCTGCCGAACCGGCTGGCGCCAGACAACCGGCGGCCGTCCCCACCCCCGACCGCGTCTCGCCCCCTCCGACGTTTCCGCGGCAAAACCTGGGACACCGGCATGTCTGGATGAGACAGCATCACGGGCCGGCAACTGGCCGGGAACCCGAAACTCACTCAGCAGCCCGAAACTCACTCAGCAGCCCGAAACTCGTCCCGCGCCGTGTCAACGCAAACCGCCGTGCCTCGTTTGTCCGCCATTTCGCCCATGTTATGGCGGACAAACCGGATTCCGGTCCCCACAACCGTGCCCCATCCGGCCTGTCGGCATCGCCTGGACCCTCGCGTCCGGCCCGGCAATTCATCGGAGCGCCGCCCGCCCCAACCTTAGGCAACCCGCGTCAGTCCCCTGCTCAGTAGCCCGCCTTCTTGTCCACCAGGTTGCGCAGCGGTTCGCCGCGCACGAAGCGCCCGATATTCCCGGTGATGAGCTCGGTCTCCCGCTCCCAGAAGCGACGCGTGGTCGCCGAGACATGGGGTGTCATCAGCACACCCGGATGACCGTAGAACGGATGGCCACGCGGGAGCGGCTCCTCGCGAAAGACATCGAGTCCGGCACCGCGCAGATGGCCCGAATCAAGCATCTCGAGCAACGCATCCTCGTCAACGAGCCTTCCTCGCGCGACGTTGATCAGGACCGAGCCGGCCTTCATCGACCGAAGCCGCCGCCGGTCGATCATCCCGCGGGTTTCGGGCGTCTCCGGGACCGCGAGCACCACGTAGTCCGACTCCGACATGACCCGGGTCAGTCCCCCGTCTCCCGTCAGGACGCGAACCCCCTCCCCCGCCACCGCCCCACCCGTGCGGCGCACTGCCAGCACCCGGCTGCCCAGCGCGGCGACCTTCCTCGCCACCGCCCTGCCGATGCCGCCATAGCCTACGATTCCCACCGTGGCGCCGCCGACCTCGGTGACCGGCGCGTCGGCGGCCCAGTACGACGGGGCGCTCCACTCCCCTGCCCGCTGGGCCCGCACGGCAATGTCGAGACCCCGTGTGAAGTACATGATCATCGCCAGCACGGTTTCCGACATCGGCGCGGCGTGGATTCCGGCTGAATTCGTGAACAACACGTCCCGTTCAAGCATGGCCGGGCCCAGCGAAGACCCCACGCCGGCCGCGCCCGAATGCACCCACGCCAGCCCCGGCGCCACCTCCAGGACCTCCTTCGGAATCCCGTATCCCATGTACACCCGGGCGTCGGCCACCTCGGCCAGGAGTTCGGGCGGGGCACGCTGGACCCCGTCTCCCGAACCATCGGCCGGTGTCTCCATGAAGGTCACCGTCCAGTCGCGCGGAACGGAGGCCACGATGCTCTCGCGGGCCCACCCCGGCAGCGCCCAAATGGGTCGCCGGTCCATGAGATCGATGACGAGGGTTGCCATCCGGGGCGCGTCAGCCCATCACGGCGTCAGCCGGTTGATCAGGCGCGGAAAGGGTACCAGCTCCCGGATATGGGGACGTCCCGTGATCCATCCCACCGTCCTCTCCAGGCCGAGGCCGAAGCCGGAGTGCGGGAATGTGCCGTACTTGCGCAGGTCCAGGTACCAGTCGTAGGCCTCTTCCGGAAGCCCCTCCTCGTGAATCCTGGCCAGCAGACGATCATGGTCGTCCTCGCGCTGGCTGCCCCCGATGATCTCCCCGGCCCCTTCCGGCGCCAGCAGATCGTTGCAGAGGACCGTGCGAAGGTCGTCGGGGTTCTCCTTCATGTAGAAGGCCTTCGCCTCCTTCGGGTAGTTGTAGACGAAGACGGGCCTGTCGAACCAGCTCGAGATCGTCGCCTCTTCGACCGCCCCAAGGTCCCTGCCCCACTCGAACTCCCGCCCTTCGGCGTTCAGGCGCTCGACCGCCTCGCTGTAGCTGATCCTGGGAAACGGCGGGACGACCGACTCCAGCCTGGTCACATCCCGGCCGAGAACCTCCAGCTCCGCTTTGCATCGCTCCAGCGCCCGCCGGACGAGGTAGCATACGAACGCCTCCTGGAGGTCCATGTTGTCGTTCGAGTCGGCAAACGCGACTTCGGGCTCGACCATCCAGAACTCCGTCAGATGGCGGCGGGTCTTGGACTTCTCCGCCCGGAAGGTCGGACCGAAGCAATAGACCCTGCGAAACGCCGGGCAGGCGCTCTCGACGTACAGCTGGCCGGTCTGGGCCAGGAACGCGCGTTCTCCGAAGTAGTCGGTCTCGAAGAGGGTGCCCGCGGACTCGCCGATGGCCCCGGTCAGGATGGGCGTGTCGACACGGACGAAGTCGCGCTCGTACAGGAAGTCGTGGATCGCCTGCTCGACCTCGGCGCGGACCTTCAGGCCGGCCCGCTGAAGGTTGGACCTGAGCCACAGATGACGGTGGTCGAGGAGGAACTCGACGCCGTGCTCCTTGGGCTGGATCGGGTATTCCTCGCTCCCGCCGATGAGTTCGACACCGGTGACCGTGAGTTCGTGTCCGCCGGGCGCGCGCGGGTCGGGACGGACAGTCCCCGAGAGGGCGACGCAGCTCTCCTGGGTCAGTGTGGTGGCGAGCGTCCACACCTCTTCGGGCACGGCGGACTTGACGACAACCCCCTGCACCACGCCGGTCCCGTCGCGCAGGACGACGAAGGCAACTCTGGCGTGGACGCGGACCGCCGCGGTCCATCCGGAAACGGTGACCGTCTCGCCCGCCCGGTCCGGCAAATCTCGTATTTGATGGGCCATTGGACTCGGAAGCTATCCGAAGCGGCAGGGCTGGCAAGGGCCGCCGGAGGCAGGGGGGTCAGCCGAACTCGAAGAGCTTCGACCGGTCCCCATAGCGCCGGTCGAGGAGCATGCCGACAAGCGCGTTGTGTTTCAACCCGGGGTCTTCGTCCACCAGGCCGCGGGCGCGGTCGCGGGCCAGCGCCAGCAGGTCCTCGTGCTCGACGATGTCGGCGAAGCGGAGGTCGGGGCCGTGTCCGTGCTGGTCCGCCCCGAAAAAGTCGCCCTGACCCCGGATCCGCAGGTCTTCCGCGGCGACTTCGAAGCCGTCCGTCGTCCGCGCGAGGACCTCGAGCCGTTCCGTGGCCCCGGCCTCGGCGCCCGGAATCAACACACACAGCCCACCCTGGTCGCCACGCCCGATCCTGCCCCGAAGCTGGTGCAGCTGGGACAGCCCGAAGCGCTCGGCGTTTTCGATCACCATGACGGTGGCGTTGGCAACGTCGATCCCCACCTCGATCACGGTGGTTGAGACCAGGACCTCTATTTCGCCCGCGAGGAATGCCCGCATGATCCCGTCCTTCTCCTCCCCTCCGAGGCGGCCGTGCAGAAGTGCGAGCTTCCGCCCCGCAAGGTCCTCCTTCCCGAGCCGTGCGAACTCGGTCTCGGCCGCGCGAAGGTCCGCCTTCTCGGACTCCTCGATGAGCGGGTATACGATGTACGCCTGCTGTCCCCGTTCGAGCCTCTCCGCCACCTGACGAAACACGTCGCCGCGCTCGTGGTGACCCGCCAGCCGCGTGACGACGGGACGCCGCCCCGGAGGGAGTTCGTGAATGGTGCTGAGATCGAGGTCGCCGTGGAGCGCCATGGCCAGGGAGCGGGGGATGGGCGTGGCCGACATGACAAGCACGTCGGGTCTCGGTTCCCGTTCGGCGAGCGCCATGCGCTGTCGGACGCCGAAGCGCTGCTGCTCGTCCACCACCACGAGTCCGAGCGCGTGGAACTCCACCCCTTCCTGGATCAGCGCGTGGGTGCCCACCACCACGTCGGCCTCGCCGCTCGCCACCCGGGCGCGCGCCCGCTCCCTGCGCCCCCCCGTCACCGACCCGACCAGGGTCCCGACCTCGCAGGGCAGGCCGTCAAGGAGGTCGCTGATGCGCGCGGTGTGCTGCTCGGCCAGGATCTCGGTGGGCGCCATCAGGGCCGCCTGATACCCGCCTTCGACGGCCAGCAGCATGGCGAAGAGGGCAACCAGCGTCTTCCCCGAGCCCACGTCGCCCTGGAGCATTCGGTTCATGCGCCGCGACGAGGTCATGTCGGCGTAGATCTCGCGCAGGACGCCCACCTGCGCCCCGGTCAGGGTGAAGGGGAGGCTGTCGTGCAGCGCCCGGATCAGCGCGTTGGTGCGCGTGAACACGATCCCGGGGCGCTCGCGCGTCGCACGGTACCGTTCCCGGGCCTGCAGGAGCTGCAGGAAGAAGAGTTCGTCGAACGCGAGGCGGCGGCGGGCCGTGTCCTTGTCGTTCATCGAGCGGGGACGGTGACAGGCTTCCAGGGCCGCGGACAGTTCGGTCAGCCCCAGCTCGCCGCGCGCGGTGGCCGAGAGGTACTCCTCCTCCCGGACGTGGCGCAGAAGCCAGTCCAGATTCTGACCGATCACGCGCCGAAAAATCCACTGCGGCAGCTCTTCCGAAGCCGGATAGGTGACGAAGATCGTGCCGGTTTCCGATGGAGTCGACCTGGATGCAGTCCCGGGGGATTTTGATCCGGCATCCGCCCGCTCCAGCAGCGTATGCTCGCGGGGCTGGATCTGGCGGCCGTGGAAGAACCTGACCGGGCCGGTGACGAGGATCCGGTCCCCGACCCGCATGTTCCGTTCGATCCACGGCTGCCCGGGCCAGGCGCAGGTGATGATGCCGGAGTCGTCCTGGATGACGGCCTGGAAGATGCGCAGCCCGGACCGGGTGGGAACAACCCCCTGGTTCCGCACCACGCCCACGGCGGTCACATCCATCCCCACCTGCGCCAGCGCGACGGGTGTGATGGTCGACGCGTCGTCGTACCGGCGCGGCACATGGTACAGCAGGTCCCTGGCGTTGAGGATCCCCATGCGCGCAAGCGACTCCGCCCGCCGCGGTCCGACCCCCTTCAGGAACTGGACGGGTTTGTCGAGCAGTCCCCTCATGGCGCTGCCAACAGTCCTTCTACGAAGTCGTCCGGGTCGAAGGGTTCGAGGTCTCCGGGGGACTCCCCCACCCCGACCAGCCGCACAGGGATGCCCAGCTCTTCGCGCAGCGCGACCACGATCCCGCCCCGTGCGGTCGAGTCCATCTTGGCCAGGACGATGCCGGTAACGTCGATGACGCGTGAGAACTCCCGCGCCTGAACCAGCCCGTTCTGTCCTACCGTCGCGTCGAGGACGAGCAGGGTCTCGTGGGGCGCGTCCGGCCGGCGCTTGCGGATCACGCGCTCCACCTTGGCCAGCTCCCGCATGAGGCCGGCGTGCGTGTGCAGACGCCCGGCGGTGTCGATCAGGACGACATCGGTACCGCGCGAACGGGCCGCGCCCAGCGCGTCGTAGGCGACGGCCGCGGGATCTCCGCCCGGCTTCCCGCGCACGAAGTCGGCCCCGACACGGTCCGCCCAGCGCTCGAGCTGCTCGATCGCACCCGCCCGGTAGGTGTCGGCCGCGGCGACCATCACGCCCAGCCCGTCCGACACGAGGTGGTGCGCCATCTTTCCGATCGTCGTCGTCTTCCCGGCCCCGTTTACCCCCGCCACCAGGTACACCGTCGGGCCGGCGTCGGCCACGGCCAGCCCCCCTTCGGCGTCGCCGGCGAAGACGGCACGGATCGAATCGGCGAGCACCCGCCTCGGTTCATCGCCCTTTCGGGTCGCCTTTTCGACGTCGGCCACGAAGCGCATGCTGGCTTCGACGCCGAAGTCGGCCGTGATCAGACGCTCTTCCAGCTCCTCCAGCGCATCGGCGTCGAGGGTTCGGGACGAAAGGGGAATCGCTCTGGCGAGCACTCTGCGCCAGAGAGAGGACTTCTCCGACCGTTTTCGTCCGAGGAAGCGCATGAGCCGTCGCCCCGCGATCCGCTACCGCAGGCCTGCTCGACGCCGCCCGATCCACTCGGCACAGAGAGCCACGAGGATGACAAGATACGGAAGCGGCCAGGTACGTAGCGGACGGCTTCCTTCGATGGGCGCACCCTCGGCGTCGGTCCGCACCGTCAATTCGGCCGGATCCAGGGGTCGGTGAAGCATGTCCCCGGTGAAGGTCTCCACATCGAAGACCCCGCCCGTCGTGTCCGCCGCCGTCGCCTCGGCGGCCGCCACCGTGTCCGGCCCCGCGGCGATTTCGGTGATCACAGTGTAGACATACTGTCCGGGCGGGAGAGGAGGGGTGGTAAAGACACTTCCTCCCGGGACCGTGATCGCCGAATCGAGGACGACGGCGTTCACCGAGTCGGTGACGATCACCGCAACCTCCTCCCCTTCGTAACCGCGGCCCCGCCAGCGCGTGGGAACGCCCCGTGGGAGTACAGACCCGACCGGACTCACCCCGGGACCTGCCGCCAACGGTTCGTCGGCCATCATCCAGCCGCCGACAGCGGCCCACAGGCGACGGTAGTGGTCGCGGGGAGTGCCGTCACGAAACGCCCAGCGCCAGAAACCGCGTGCGAGGACGACCGCTGCCTTGCGACGACCGTCCCGGCGAAGCACCATCGCCGCCTCGGGCTCACCCGCGCCGCCGAGGCGGACATTCAGGGCCGCGCCTCCTCCTTCGTCGACAACGGGAAGGATCCCGGTCAGCGGCGGCAGGCCACCCGCCACGAAGCGACCGGTCTCTTCTGCAATCGGAGAAGCGGGAGCCTCGTCGAGATACCACTCGCCGCTCAGCGGCCCGCCGGTGGCGACGCCCGCCAGGGCCGCTCCCGCACCATCGAGCGGGAAGACGACGAGCCCGCGCGTGCGCGTCGTGGCTGCTTCCAAGAAGTCCGCGACCGCGCCGTCCACGCCCATGGCGACCACCATCTCGGCCCTGCGCAGAAGGCGTGCCAGAGCGGCTTCGTCCACCGCCTGGGCGGCTCCGGTAGCCGAGGCGTCCATCGGGTGATAGCGGTCCGGCCCGGTGCGAACGAATCCCCGGACCGGCAACCCGGTGACCTGATCCAGAACGGGCAGCAGGAAGCGGGGCTCCCAGTCGCCCGCGAAGGAGACGAGGAGCACCCCCGTCTCTTCCGGGTCCACCTGTACGATCCGGGTGCGCTCGTCGTCCGTGGCGAACGCGTCGGATCCCTCGATGCGTGCGGTCACCCTGTGGGCACCCGGCGTGAGCGAGGCGCCGAGCGAGAAGGAAGCGGTGCCGATTCCACCGCCGGCGGGCGCCGCCACCCTGAGCGCGCTGTGGGGCCGGCCGTCGACCGTCACCGTCACCGTCACCGAATCCGCCTCGGTCACCCCTTCCACGTCGACCTGTCCCCGCACCGGCTCACCGCTCTCGGCAGAGACCGGAAGGACCAGTCGCCCGAGACCCAGGTTGTCGCCCGCGCCGGCCAGTGTGTCCACGGCAAGCCTCACGCCGAGCTGGCGCGCAACCGCAGCCGTGGCGACCGGGTCGCTTATCCGGCGGTCGGTGACGAGGGTGATTTCACGCGCACCCGCCTCCGCGGCCGTACGGACCGCGCCGGCCATCACCGACTCCGCGCCGTCGGGCCGCACCCCGGCCAGCGAGTCCGGATCCACCGCCGTCACCTCGCCGGCCACCACCAAAAGCCGTGCGCCACCCGCCGCCAGGCTGCGAGCGCGCGTCGTCGCGGAGTCCCAGATACGGGACCCGTCGGCCGCCTGCGCGGCCATCGAGGCGCTCGCGTCCAGAATGACGAAGCGCGCGGGTGGCGCCCCGCGCGGCGCCGTCGAGACGACCGGATTCCACAGCAGCGCGACAACCCCGCCGACGGCGACCAGCCGGGCCGCAAGCAGGAAAACACGGCTGCGCACCGCGAACTCGCGCCGGTAGTAGATCCATCCGCAGAAGCCCCCAACCAGGAGCAGGAGCACGAGTACGGGTAGCAAAGTCATCAACCGAGGGGGCTGTGAGGGAAACGGTTACCGCGCGCGGGTCTCGGCGACGCGCTGCTCAGAGATCCGAATCGACCAGCCTGGTGGCCGCGCGACGCTCCCGCAATGTCTCCGGCGGGGCAAGTGTGAGCAACATCTCGAGACGCGCGATCCGCTCCCGCTCCCACCGTGCCTGCGCGAAAGCGGGGACGGGTTCGGCGGCGGGCACGTCGATGGCCAGAGGGTCCAACCGTTCGCCGCCGCGGTGCATTTCATAGTGGAGGTGAGGCGCGGTCGCCAACCCCGTCATGCCCACGTAACCGATCACCTGACCCTGTACAACGCGCGTGCCCACGCTGATGCCGTCGGGCCAGCCGCTGAGGTGGGCATAGCGCGTGAGGAAGCCGTTGGCGTGGCGGACGTCGACGACTCGTCCGTACGTATCGCTCCAGTTCCGGCGCACGACGACGCCGTCCCCGGTCACCTGAACCGGGGATCCGGACCCCGCCGCGTAGTCGACTCCCCTGTGAGCGCGCCAGCGGCGCAGGATCGGATGGAAGCGGCTAAGGCTGAAGCGCGAAGAGATGCGGCTGAGCTCGAGCGGCTTCTTCAGGAATGCCCGCCGGACGGACCCTCCCTCCAGGTCGTACCAGCTGCCGCGACCGTCACCCTCCGCGTCGAACCAGATGGCGTGGTACGAGCGTCCCGAATTGACCAGCTCCGCCGAGATCAGATTGCCGGATCGCATGCTCCCGTCCGGTCGCCTGTCGCGCTCGAAGACGAAGCGATAGGAATCGCCCTCCCTGATCTGACGGGAGAAGTCGATCTGCCACTGGAAGACCCTGTCCAGGCTCATCACGAGGTCCACCCGGTCGCCGGCGGGGATGTGCAGCAACTCGTCGTGGTTCGTGACCGACGTCCACAGGCTGTTCGTGATCTCGCCCGCGACGAAGATCGTGTCGGTGGTGATGGGAAGGGTGAGGAGCGAGGACACCCACCCTGTTTCGGTCCGGTCCAGAAGGATCGTCCGGTCCCTGTCGAGCCCCACCTCGACCGCGGACAGGTGTTCCGGTTCGCCCCGCCAGAGCAGGTGGACCTCGGTCCCGGCGCGCATGCGCCTGGGGTTGCCCTCCTCACGGAACGCGAGCAGGAGGTTGTTCTGGTCCGCCGCACCGAGTCCGGCGTCCCCCAGGATCTGTCCGAACGTCAGGCCGGGTGAGAGTTCGCGCACCTCCACGCGGATCGGAGCATGGGCGTACACGTGCTCCAGCGCGTCGGTCTCGGGAATCCGGTCCCTTGATGCGAGGCCGCCGATCAATCCGGCCGCGACGACCGCGGCCAGGATCGGTCGATAACCCCTGACATGTGGACCTGCTGGTATGATCAGGCGTCCATCCTCCTGATGAAGGTGGGCAGCTCCAGCTCTCTGCGCGCCAGCGCGTCACGCACTGCGAAACCGCGATCCGATTCCGGGGCGGTGCCAACCTCCGACGGCTGGGGTCGCAATGTGGTTTCATGACCCCCGAATCCGCCAGTGGCCATGCCGCCCGCGACCCGCGCCCGCGGAGCGCCGAAGCCGCTCGACACCCTCGATTCGCCCATCACGGCTTCGCGGCGCATGATTGTCGGCGATCTCATGGCGTCCTGTCTGCCGGCGGTCGCGCGGTTGGTCCGGACGCCGAATTGCGGGCGAATCACGGGCTCCTCGCGCTGCCGGGCGTTTTCGTCGAAGCCCGTCGCGATCAGCGTCACCCGGATTTCTCCTTCCATGTTGGAGTCGAGAACGGTGCCGAAGATGATCTCGGCCTCGTCGCCGACTTCCTCCTGGATCATGGTGGAAATCCCCGTCACCTCGTCGATGGTCAGGTCGCTGCCGCCAGTGATGTTGATCAGCACGCCCTTGGCTCCCTGAATCGAGATGTTGTCCAGGAGCGGCGAGGTCACGGCGTCCCTGGCCGCGCTCAGCGCACGGTTCTCGCCCCGGCCGACACCGGTGCCCATGAGCGCCGCGCCGCACGACGACATGATCGTCCGGACGTCGGCGAAGTCGACGTTGACTTCGCCACTGACACGGATCAGGTCGCTGATGCCCCGGGTAGCGTGGAGAAGCACCTCGTCCGCCTTCTTGAGCGAGTCGCTGAAGGAGGTGCCCTTCCCGACGACCGAGAGCAGGTGGTCGTTGGGCACGACGATCATCGTATCGACCGTGCGGCTCAATTCTGCCAGGCCGTGCTCCGCCTGGCGCAGCCGCTTCTTCCCCTCGAAGGCGAACGGCCGCGTTACGATCGCGATGGCCAGGGCGCCCATCTCCCGAGCCATCTCGCCGATGACCGGTGCCGCACCGGTGCCGGTGCCGCCTCCCATCCCGGCCGCGATGAAGACCAGGTCGGCACCCTCCAGCGCTACGCGGACCTCGTCGGCGTCCTCGGAGATGGCCTGACGGCCGATTCCGGGCCTGGCCCCGGCGCCAAGACCCTGTGTGAGCCTCTTGCCCAGCTGAATCACCGTGGGCGCCTTCGACTTGTGGAGGGCCTGGGCGTCCGTGTTGGCCGAAATGAATTCGACCCCCTCGAGATCCTCGTCGATCATGCGGTTGACCGCGTTGCCGCCGGCTCCGCCCACGCCGATCACCCGCATCAATGCCCTGTTGCGCGGTGCCTCGTCGAGTTCGAAAATCATCTCCTCATCTCCTTTCGGGATTCCTTGTCCCGGTGTGTGGACCTTCGGCGTATCAAAAGAATTCCTTGAGCCACGCGCCCACCCTGGTGACCATGCCCGAGGCCACCGTGGACGCGCCCTCTCCCGTATCCATGAAGTGATCGGCGCCGTGCAGGGCCAGACCCGCGGCGGTGGAGAATCCCGGGCCGGAAACGACGTCCAGCAGCCCCGAGAGACCCTCCCTGGGGATTCCGACGCGGACCGGGGCCGCGAGGCACTTGCGGGCCAGATCGACGATGCCCGGAGTGAGGGCCACACCCCCGGTGATCACGATTCCCGCGCCCAGGAGTTCCTGCGAGAAGGAGCCGTGAAGCCGGCGGTTGATCCTCAGGAACATGTGCTCGAGGCGCTCCTCCATCAGGCTGGCGACGAACCTGCGCGCCACCTTGCGGCGGCGGCCGTTGACGCCGGGCACTTCGATGACCTCGGTGGGGTTCACCATCCGCGCGTGCGCGGCACCGTGGCGCTCCTTGATCCGCTTCGCTTCGGCGAAGGGGATCGACAGTCCCCGGATCAGGTCGCTGGTGATGGTGGCGCCCCCGAAGGGAAGCACTTCCAGGTCGCGGAGCCTGCCCTCGTAGTAGACGATGAGCCCGGTCGTGGCGCCGCCGATGTCGATCATCGCCACACCCAGCTCCTTCTCGTCCTCGGCGAGCACCGAGCGGGCCGACGCGAGCGGCTCGAGAACGGTCTTCTGGACCTTGTACCCCGCCTTCTCGACGGCACGGATGATGTTTCGCACGGCCGTCGAACAGCCCGTCACGAGGCAGAGATCGGTCTCCAGACGGGTGCCCGTCATGCCGACCGGGTCGGTGATGCCGCGCTGGTGGTCGACCAGGTAGTCCTGGGGGATGGCGTGCAGCAGTTCGCGGTCGAGGGGCAGTGCCACGGCCTGGGCCACCTTGTGGACCCGCTCGACGTCCCGCGGCACGATTTCCTCGGCGGCGACGGCCACGACCCCCACCGAACGGTTCACGTTCACGTGGGCTCCGGATACGCCGACGTACACCCGGTCGACGCGCATCCCCGCCATCAATTCGGCTTCCTGGACCGCGGCGCGGACGCTGTCGGTGGCCCTTTCGAGGTCCGTGACCGCGTCCTTGCGCACGCCCGAGGTGGGGGTACGGCCCACCCCCAACACCTTGAGAGCGGGACGCTGGAACTCCCGCGCGCACTCGCCGATGACGACACGGGTGGACGTGGAGCCCACGTCGAGGCCCGCGACCAGGATCGACCTCATCGGCCCCCCCTCTCCACCGCCGCGGCGGTCCGGACGACGACCTGGTCCTCGAAGCGGAGGTCGATCTCGCGCGGCTCCCCTTGGCGCAGCCGCTCGGCCGCATCGTCGATCGCGATCATGGCCTGGCGCAGCCGAGCCTCCGAGACCGGGGGCAGGTATCGCACCCTCAACCCCGAGTCGCCCAGCAACAGCGTCACTTCCCGGTCGTCGAGCCGCGCTTCGGACACGACGGCGAAAACCTCCGGCACCACGTCGGCCATGTGCCCCATGTCCTGCGCCAGCAGACGGAGTCCCCACGAGGCCGCGGCCCGTGGCGTCACGACGCTCAGCACGGGAAGGTCAAGCACCGGACTGGTGGGGTCGACGGGGAGTTCGCTTCCGCGACGGTCCACAGGCACCACCAGCGGAGACGCGACCAGCCCGATCGGTCTGGCCTCGTCGATGGACACGACCAGCGTACGGGGCAACTCGCGCTCGACCGTGGCCGACACGACGAGGGGGTGGGCTTCGATCGGCTCGGCCAACGCGGAAAGGCGTGTCCACACCATGGTGGCGGCGTCGATTCCCGCCAGCTCCCGCACGTCGTCCCGGGTCAGGTACGAGGTGCCGGATATCTCGACCCGGTCCACCCGGAAGTAGGGTATCCTCGCCAGCAGGTGAAAGGCGCCCCACCCCGCCAGCAGAGCGGCAACCACGCCGAGGGGCAGCCGCGAGCGGCGCGAGACGCGCCGGCGCGGAGGCGGTGCGGGCTCGATGTCGTACAGCCATGGCTCCAGCGGCTCTCGCGAGATCATGTCCGGTCACCCCGCTCCGTGCGCGTCCCCAGGAGGGCCAGGATCTCGCGACCGGCCACCTCGATGGAACCGGCACCCATGACGACGCACACGTCACCCGCGCCGAGGTCGGCCGCGACCGCGGCCGGGAGCGACTGCAGCGCGGGGTGGTAGACCACCCGCCCGGCCACGCCCGTGACCGCGTCGGCGACCAGTTGGCCATTGACGCCCGGGAGCGGCTCCTCCCGCGCCGGAAAGACATCCGTCACCCACACTGCGTCCGCATCCCCCAGGGCTCGTCCGAAGGCCCGGTGGAAGTCGCGGGTGCGGCTGAACAGGTGGGGCTGGAAGACCGCCACCACCCGTCTCCCCGGGTTCGCCTTCCGGGCCGCTTCGAGGGTGGCCGCGATCTCGGTGGGGTGGTGGGCGTAGTCGTCGACCACCTGGACTCCCGCCGCGGTGCCGAGCACGTCATAGCGCCGCCCCACCCCCGCGAACGCCCCCAATCCGGCCCGGATGTCGTCCCAGTCCGCCCCGAACGACCGTCCCACGCCGATTGCGGCGAGCGCGTTCCTCACGTTGTGGAGGCCGGGCGCCGACACGGTGAAGGTTCCTGCACGCGCGCCGTCTTCGGTGACCGTGAAGGTGCTTCCGTCCGCGTGGGTGCGTACCCGCGTGGCACGAAGCCGGGCCCCCGCTCCGAGTCCGAAGCTGCGCGTGCGGTCGCCGCCCTCGACGCCCACTCGCGCGGCTCCCGGATCGTCGCCGCACACCCACAGCGTGCCGCCCGGGTCGAGGCGGTCGACGAATACCGAGAAGGAGGACCGCACCCCGTCGAGGTCCCCGTAGGTGTCGAGGTGATCGGCTTCCAGGTTCGTGACGACGGCGACCCGGGGACTGAGCGCGTGGAAGGAACGGTCGTACTCGTCCGCTTCGACGACGAAGAGATCCGATCCGCCCGCGAGGAGGTTTCCTCCCCACGCGTGGACATGGCCCCCGACCACGCCCGTCGGGTCCGCGCCGCAACGTTGGAGGACGTGCGTCGCCATGGCCGTGGTCGTCGTCTTCCCGTGCGTTCCGGCGACGCCCACGACACGCCCCGCGTTCACCCACTGGCCAAGGGCCGCCGCCCGCTTGATGACGGGGATCCCCCGCTCCCGGGCCGCGGCGAGTTCAGGGTGGCCGCGCGGGACCGCCGAGGTGACGACGACCGCGGCGGCGCCTTCGACGTGGGAGGTATCGTGGCCCGGGGTGAAGTCCAGGCCGAGGCCCACGAGGGACTCCGCCGCGCGGCCGTGCGCAAGGTCGCAACCCGTGACGTGTCCGCCGCTCCTGAGGACGAGCTCGGCCAGGGGCGCCATTCCCGAGCCGCCCACGCCCATGAAGTGGACGGGACCGCGCGCCGCGAGTGACCGGAGGGTGGCCGCGCCGGTCATGTGGCACTCTCCGTGCTCGCCGGGGTCCCGAGGATCAGCGCGACCGCCGCGGCGACGTCGCGAGCGGCGTCGGGGCGGGCGCGGGCCAGCGCCGCGTCGGACATGGCGGCAAGGGCCTCCGGCGCATCCAGAAGGCGGCGCACTTCGCGCCACAATCGGGCCGCGCCGAGGTCGGACCCGGATCCATCCCGTTCGGGGAGGTGGACGGCCGCGCCGGCCGCTTCCAGTGCAAGGGCGTTGGCGGTCTGATGGTCCCCTGCGGCGGTGGGAAGGGGCACCAGAATCGCCGGGAGGCCCCACGCCAGGAACTCCGAGGTGGCCATCGCACCGGCACGGGACACCACCAGATCGGCCGCTGCCAACGCCTGGTACATCGTCTCCGGCTCCAGGTACGGGGCCACCGCGAACCTCTTGCGCGGCACGCCCCGCAGGGACGCATCAATGTGTGCGAAGTGCGCGTGCCCGGTCACCCATAAGACGAAATCGCCATCGATCGGCATATCGTCTTGCAATATCTCGATCGATGCCCGATTCATCATACTCGCGCCCTGGCTGCCCCCGACGATCAGCACCACCCTTGCGTCGGCCGGCACTCCGAGGGCACGCCGCGCAGCCATCCGGCCGCGGGCTTCGACGGGCGGGAGCGGACGGATCGGGTTTCCGGTGTGGAACACGCGCTCGCGGGCGCGGCCGGGGAGCGCCGCCGTCGCCTCCGGGTACGCCACGTGGATCTGGCGCGCCCATCGCGCCAGGAGCCGGGTCGTCTTCCCCGGGTGCATGTTCTGTTCCTGCAGGATCAGCGGGAGCCCGAGCAGCCGTGCCGCGATGCCTGCCGGAGCACACACGTAGCCGCCGGTGAGCACGACCGCCGCGGCCCCGCCCCGCCGGAACTCCGGCAGCAGCTTCGCCACGGCCCGTACGAGCAGCCATATGGCCCTCACGTTGCCCATGGTGGCCCCCAGAACGCCTCTGGCGCGGACGGCGACGCCACCCGGCGTCCGGACCGCGCTCAGCGGACTGCGGAGCCCGGCGACGGGAATCAGCCTGTACGCGTAGCCAAGCCCCGGGAGCTCTCGAGCCTCGATGCGTCCCTCGGTCCCCACGAAGAAGGGCTGGACGCCGGGCACGGTGTCGGCCAGCGCTTCCGCGATGTTTCGGGCCGGGTAGAAGTGGCCAGCCGTTCCGCCGCCGGAGAAGATCACCATCATGCCATCACCTCGTCCGCGCGATCCTTGCGCCCCTCGGGAGCTTCCCGGGCGACGGCCAGCAGGATGCCCACGGCGGCGAGCATGACCACCAGGTTGCTGCGGCCAAACGAGATGAACGGAAGCGAGAGGCCCGTCGCGGGGAAGGTGCCGAGCCCCACGCCGATGTGAAGGAACGCCTGCAGGCCGATCAGCGACGTCACGCCGACCGCGAGCAGCTCGCCGAAGAAATCCTTCGCGCGGCGCGCGATCCGAAAGCCGACGACGACAAGGGCCAGGAAGACGAGGATCACCGCGACGCTGCCGACAAACCCCCATTCTTCGCCGATCATCGCGAAGATGAAGTCGTTGTGGGCCTCCGGAAGGAATCCGAACTTCTGCCGTCCCTCCCCGAAGCCGGTTCCGGTCACTCCGCCGGAGCCCATGGCCAAGAGGCTCTGGTAGCTCTGGTAGGCTCCTCCGGTCGGGATCGTCCCCGGGTTCAGGAGGAGCGATTCCCACCGCGAGCTGCGGTATCCGGCGTTGAGGACGGGCACCACGAGGGGGGACGCCAGGATCCCGAGGAATACGAAGTGTCCGATCCGCCCCCCCGCCGCGAAGATGATGGACATGCCGGCGGCGACGATGATGCAGGCCGTCGACAGGTCCGGCTCCAGCATGACGAGGCCGCCGATGAACGCCCAACCCACCAGAAACGGAGCCAGTCCCCGGTGCAGGCTCTTCAGGTGCTTCCGCTTGCGGACCGCCAGCGACGCCGTCCAGGCCACAACCGCCAGCTTCGCAAGGTCGGAGGGCTGAAAGGTGAAGCCGACCCGGAGCCAACGGCGCGCACCGTTCACGGTCGGTGCAATCATCTCCGTGAACGGGAGTACGATGATGATCAGGAGAGCCGCCGCGCCCAGCATCAGCTGATGTGCGCGGCGGTTCCACCATTCGGTGGGCAGGCGGGCACAGACGACCATCAGTATCAGGCCGAGGAGCACACCGACCCATTGGCGGGCGACATAGTGGTAGTGGGGAAGGTCACCGCGCTGGGCCAATACCGAACTGGCGCTGTACAGGGTCAGCAGGCCGAAGCCGAGGAGCATCGCGGTCAGCGCCAGCACCGCCGTCGGCTCCCAACCGGTCCCGAGACCCGTTTCGGGAAGCGAGCGCCGGGTCGCGATCGCCACGTCGGTGGCCCAGGGTCCCCGCCCCCGGCGATGCCGCCTCAGCCATCCCGCGAATCCCCGGCCCCGCATCACCCCGCCACCCCCCCGGCCAGGCTCCGGAACATGTCGCCACGGGCCTGGTAGTTCTCGAACATGTCGAAGCTGGAACACGCGGGCGCCAGCAGCAGCGTGTCCCCCGGTCTGGCCAGCGCACGGCCCGCGGCCACCGCATCCCTGAAGGCGCCGTCCACGCGCCGCACAGCGATCCGGGGACCCGCCGCGCCGGCGACTTCCGCTTCCGCCCTGCCTCCGGCGGCGCCGTAGGCCACGACGGCACGGGTCCTGCCCTCCATCGCGGGGACCAGTCCGCGAAAGTCCTCTCCCTTGTCGGTCCCGCCCAGGAGGAGCACGATGGGACCGTCCAGGCTCCTGAGCGCGCTGGCGACCGCGGCCACGTTGGTCGCCTTCGAGTCGTTCACCCACAGGACCCCGTCCACCGTTCCCACGGGTTCGAGCCGGTGCGGAAGCGGTGCGAACGAGCGCATCGCGGACGCCATGGAACCCGGGTCGGCCCCGGACGCCGCGGCGGCCAGCAGCGCGGCGAGCGCGTTGGCCCGGTTGTGGCGTCCGAGCAGCTTCAGGTCGCTCGTCCCGGCGACGGTAGCCGGGGCGGCGGGATCCGGTCCGCCCGGGACGAGCACGAAGTCGGCACCGCTCAGGTACGCGCCCGGGGAGACCGGGTTGTCGAGCGAGAACGGCAAATGGGTCCCCGGCGCGCCCTCGGCCATCTCCAGGACCGCCGGGTCGTCCCCGTTGAGCACCCAGGTCGTGTTGTCGTCGCCCGCTTCGAAGAGCCGGCCCTTGTCCCGGTGATAGTCCGCCACCGTGGCGTAGCGGTCCATATGATCCACGCCCAGGTTGGTGAGGACACCCACATCGGGCGTCAGGTCGCGGATGTCCGCCAGCTGGAACGACGACATCTCGAGCACGATCCGGTCACGCGGGGGCTCGGCGGCCAGGGTGGACGCCGGCGGGCCCATGCCTCCGCCGATGTTTCCGCCGAGGGCCGCGTTCACGCCAGCCTCGCACATGAGGTGGGCCGAGAGGGCCGCGGTGGTGGTCTTCCCGTTCGTGCCGGTCACGATCGTCAGTGGACTCTGGATGAACCGGCTGGCGAATTCAGGCTCCGATACCCAACCGACGCCCCGAGCGCGCAGGGCCGCGAGCACCGGAGCGTGCGGGGGGATTCCCGGACTGACGACGACGGTGTCGGCCGCCGCGATCGTCTCCACGGAGTGTCCGCCCAGCCGGACGTCGGCTCCGAGATCGCGCAGGACGGCTCCACGGGCTGCAACTGGGTCATCGCTGCTCGTATCCGTGACATGGACCCTGGCTCCTTTCTTGAGGGCAAGCCGCGCAGCGGCATCTCCGCTCGCACCCAACCCGATGACGGCAACTCTCTCTCCCGGAGCCCGGGGGTGACGACGGACGGACATCGGCGCTCATCGCAGCTTGAGCGTGGCGAAACCGACCATCGCGCACAGGATTCCCAGGATCCAGAACCGGACCACAACCTGTTCGTTCTTCCATCCGATCATCTGGAAGTGGTGATGGATGGGAGCACACCTGAAGACGCGGCGGCCTTCGCCGTAGCGTCGTTTCGTATACCTGAAGTACCGCGTCTGGATGATCACCGAGGCCGCTTCGGCCACGAAGACGCCACCCACTGCCAACAGCAGCAGTTCGGCTTTGAGCAGGACCGCCATGGCACCGATTGACCCGCCCAGCGCGAGGGAGCCCGTGTCGCCCATGATCACCTGAGCGGGTTGTGCGTTGAACCAGAGGAACCCCAGCGCGGCCCCGGTGATCCCCGCGGCGAAGACGGCCAGCTCACCGGCGCCCGGCAGGTAGAAGAGCCCGAGATACGCCGAAGTGTCGACCCGGCCGATGACGTACGCGAAGATCCCGAACGTTCCGACCGCGATGGCCACGAGCCCCGGCGCCAGTCCGTCCAGGCCGTCGGTCATGTTCACCGAATGCGTGGCGCCGTTGAGGACCACCGTAACCCACAGCAGATAGGCGGCGGGACTGAAGACCAGCTGCCACTCGTCGAAGACGGGGAGGTTGGTGGTGGTGGCGCCCACGGGGGCCGCGGGCCCCCACATGACCAGGAAGAGACCCAGGGCCAGCCCCAACACCAGCGATCCGGTCCACTTGTACCGCTCGACCAGCCCCCTGGGCGTGCGGCGAACCACCTTGAGATAGTCGTCGAGGAATCCCAGCGAGCCCATCCACAGCATGACCACGAGGGCGATCAGGGTGTAGGGGTTCGTCAGCTCCGCCCAGAGAAGGGTCGCGACCGTGACCACCATCACGATGAGCACCCCGCCCATGTTCGCCTTGGGCTCGGCGCCGGCGGGATCGCGGTCCAACCCGTTTCGGGGCACGTTGACGATTCCGTGGGCCTTGAGCCACGCAATGGCGGGTCGGCCGAGGAGGAGCATGAGCACCAGCCCGGTCGCCATGGCCCCGGCGGACCGGACGGTCAGGTAGTTGAACAGGTTGAAGACGATGTGCGTGTCGCCAAGGCTGGGCAGCAGGTGGTACAGCATCAGGCGCGCGCTCCCGGGAAGGAGGCCTCGAGCGCCGGGATCGCCCGTTCCAGACGGACGCCCCGGGATCCCTTGAGCAGGATCGTGTCCCCGGGCTCGACCAGCTCGGGGAGGCGCGCGGCCAACGCCGCCACGTCGTCCACGCGCTGTATCCGCCCGTCCGGGACTCCGCGTCCCGCGCGCGCGAACGCGCCCGTCAGGATGTACCGGTCCACGCCGGCTTCCAGGGCACGCCCAAGCGTCTCGCGATGAATGGCCGCCGATCGCTCGCCGAGCTCCAGCATCGTTCCCAGGACGGCCACCCGGCGGCCCCGTGTCTCCATGGCGGCCAGCGTGCCGACCGCGGCTTGCACGCTCGCGGCGTTGGCGTTGTAGCAGTCGACCAGGAGTGTCAGGTCACCGATTCTGCGGACTTCGCTGCGCATGGCACGGGGGGGCACCGCCGAGACACCGGCCGCGGCGCTCACCGCCGCCACGTTCAGGGCGCGGGCGACGGCAAGGGCGAGCAGCGCGTTGTACACGTTGTGCGCGCCGGGGACCTGAAGCGAAACGGGCTCGCCCTGCCAGGAGAAGGCGTAGGTGCCGTCGGCGCGAAGCCTCGCATCGAAGGGCCGCAGGTCGGGGTCGGCGCGCTCGGACCAGCCGCTCACCGCGATCCCGGGGTGGATCTGCCGGGCTTCGCGGGCGAGTTCGGGGGGATCGTCGCCCACCAGCGCGGTGTCGGTCGCGGCGACGGCGCGCAGCAGGTCGAGCTTTTCCGAGAGCACCCCGGAAAGATCCCCGAGCCGCTCCACGTGTGTCTCGGAGACGGTCGTGACCACGCCGACCGTCGGGCGCGCCACCCGGGCCAGCTCCGCGATCTCGCCGGGCTGGTTGCTGCCCATTTCCAGCACCAGCGAGGTGGCGTGTTCGGGCATCGAGAGGATGGTGAGGGGGGTACCGACACGATTGTTGTTGTTCGCGCGAGTGCCGTGTGCGCGCGTGGTGCCTCCCAGCGCGCCCAGGGTCATGTCCTTGACGGTCGTCTTGCCGGACGAACCCGTGATGCCCACAACCGGAATGGCCGCTGCATCGCGCCGGTACCGGGCGAGGTCGCCCAGCGCCACAAGCGTATCGGGGACGCGGTAGACGGTGGCCGGGCAGCCCTCCAGCTCCCGGGAGGAGACGACTGCGGCGCACCCCGCCGCCACCGCGTGCTCGACGAAGGCGTGGCCGTCGAAGGTCTCGCCCTCGATCGCGACGAAGACATCACCGCGCTGCAGCGTGCGGGTGTCGGTCGAGATCGTCCGGTAAAGGCGTCCGGCGTCCCCACCGGGCAGATCCAGCGCGCGCCGAACCCCGGCATCGCTCCAGGAGAAGCTCGCCCGGGTCATGCGCCGGCTCCCGCCGCGAGATGATCCAGGACGATCCGGCGCTCGTCGAAGGGACGCTTTTCGGTGCCGACGACCTGGTAGGTCTCGTGACCCTTCCCCGCGAGCACGACCGCGTCTCCCGCCTCGGCCTCGTCGAGCGCCCAGTGGATGGCCTCGATCCGGTCCACGATCTCCTCCGGGCGGCCGCCGGACACGCCTGCGGAGACTTCGGCGACGATCGCCGCCGGGTCCTCGGTGCGGGGGTTGTCGGAGGTGACCACGGCGATGTCCGCGTACCGGGAAACGGCGGCACCCATTTCGGGGCGCTTGGTGGGGTCCCGGTCCCCGCCGGCCCCGAACACGACGATCAGGCGCCCGGCCACCAGCGGCTTCATCGTCCTCAGGATCTGTTCCAGGGCGTCGGGGGTGTGCGCGAAGTCCACCAGGACATCGAACGGCTCCCGGATGACCGACTCCAGCCGCCCGGGTACCGGCAACGCCTCGCCCAGACCGGCGGCCACGGCGTCCAGCGGCTGGCAGAGCGCTACCGCACCGGCGGCGGCGCAAAGCGCGTTGCTGACATTGAAGCCGCCCGGGAGCGGAAGTTCCACGCGCGCGCTCTCGCCCTGCCAGCGGAGGTCGAAGGTCGATCCCCGTGACGAGAGCCGTACATCGGCGGCCCGCAGGTCGGCGCCGGGGCCGAGGCCGTAGGTGATGACCGGACCCGCCGGCCGCAGGGAGCGCCATGCCGGATCGTCGGCGTTGATGACGGCCGTCGCGCCGTCCTTGCCGAGTTGCAGCAGGCGGGCCTTGGCGGCGAGGTACCGGTCGCGGCTCCCGTGGTAGTCGAGATGGTCCCGGGTCAGGTTGGTGAATGCGGTGACATCGAAGCGGATGCCGTCGAGGCGGAACTGGTCCAGTGCGTGCGAGGAACTCTCCACCACGACGCCGGTCACCCCGGAGCGCGCCAGCGAGGACAGCCAGGCCGCGATCTGGACGGGACCGGGTGTGGTGAGACCCGAAGTGCCGCCTTCGATGCCGCCGTCCGGACCGATCACCCCCAGCGTACCGATCGCGGCCGCGGGCGACTCGCGTCCCAGCAGGCCACGCAGCAGGAGCGAGGTGGTCGTCTTCCCGTTGGTCCCGGTCACGCCGACGGTGCGCAGCATGCGCCACGGCGACCCCGCCACGAAGCCGGCGGCGACGGCCGCCGCGAGGCGGGCGTTGTCGACCTGGATCTGGGGAAGCCGCGCGTCCGGGACCTGCCGCTCCACGATGGCGGCCGCGGCCCCGGCCGCAGCCGCGCCCGCCAGGTGGTCGTGCGCGTCGTGGGCCGCGCCCGACCACGCCACGAAGAGGTCGCCCGGTGCCACGCGACGGGAGTCCTGCTGCACCCCCCCGATCTGAAGCGCGGCCACCATGCCGGCCCCTGGCGTGATACCCTCGACGGCGATTCCGGCGTCCTCCAGCGCGGCTACCACCCGGGACATGGACACGGTCACCCTCCCGTCGCGCCTTGCCGGCCCGGCATCTCGACGCGCCGGGAGCGGGGCGGAGGCACGCCGGGAGCGGCCAGCACCCGCACCGTGTCGCCCGCGGCGACCGCGTAACCCGCTCGCGGTTCCGTCGCCCGCACCGTCCCCGCGCCCTCGAGCAGCACCCTCAGCCCCATCTTGTGCAACCTGCGCACCGCGACGCGCACCGACGCACCGTCCAGGACGGGGATGGTCATGGCGTCCGTTCGGTCCGCCACCGGGTCCTCGGCCCGGGGCCACACCTCGGCCTCCGGCTCGGCAGTCGCGACCGCGAAGCGCACGAGGGGAGCGGACGGGGGCGGGGACTCGGCGCGCCTCTGTACCCGGGCCAGAGCACCGCGATCGATCGGGGACTGGCGTGCCGAGAGCAGCGTCTCGAGCGTCGCCCGGGTGACTGGAGCAGCTGTCGCCCCGCCGTAGTAGGTGCCGTCGGGACGGTCGAGATTGACGAAGATGAGCAACTGTGGATCGTCGGCGGGGAAGTAGGCACCGAAGGACGCGTAGTAGGCGCCGCGCTCGTAGCGGCCACCCGCGCCCGTGGCCCGAGCCGTACCGCTTTTCCCGGCCACCAGGAACGACGACATGCGCGCACGCGTTCCGGTTCCGCTCTCGACGACATCGACGAGAACCGGCCTGAGGGCGGTGGTCACCCGCTCCGGCACCGCACGCCGAACGGCTCTCGGCCGACCGAATCGAACCGGTTGGCCGTCGTCGTCCCGTACCTCCCGGATCAGCCGCGGCTCCATCAGCAACCCACCGTTGGCCAGCGATCCGAACGCCATGGCCATCTGCAGGGGCGTCACGGCGAGCTCGTAGCCGTACGCCAGGGACTGGCTGGACAGCCGGGACCAATGCTCGGGTCTCCTCAGAATGCCCGAAGCCTCGCCGGGCAGCGGGATCCCGGTGGGCGTTCCGAATCCGAAGTCCCGCAGGTTGGTGTACTGCTGGCCCTCGGTCATGAGGCCCGCGAACATCGCGATCCCCACGTTGGACGACCGTCGCACGACTTCGTGCAGTGTCATCCAGCCACCACTGCCGTCGACGTCGGTGATGCGCCGTCCGTTGACGCTCCAGCTTCCAGCACCGGTGTCCACCGAGTCGTTCAGCGAGGCGTGTCCGTGCCGCAGCAGTGCCGCGGTTGTGAAGGGCTTGATGGTGGAGCCCGGTTCGTAGGTGGTGTTTACCGCGGAGAGCGTGGGCCCCGCGCCATCCGCCATCGAGGTCATGGCCAGGATTTCGCCTGTCGTCGGGTCCGTGATCACGAGGTCGCCGCCACGGGCACCGGTGGAGCCGATGGCCGTCGCCAGCATCTCTTCGGCAATCGCCTGCAGGTCCTGGTCGATGGTCAGCACGACGTCCCGCCCGGGAACGGGCGCCTGCATCACGACCACCTGCCCCGGGATCTCCCGACCACTGTTGTCGCGCGCGACGATCTCCCGCCCGGCCCGACCCGCCAACACCGAATCCATGGATTGCTCGATCCCTTCCTTGCCGACTCCTTCCTGCACAATGCCAAGCAAGCCCCGGGCCAACCCTTCCCGCGGGTACAATCGTCTGAGTTCGCCCTCCACGTACACGCCGCGCAGCGTCTGAAGCCCCTTGACCTGGGTCATGGAGTAGCGGCCCGGGACGACGTGCCACACCCGTGTCGATTCGGACACACGCATCGCGGTGGCAGGCCGCACGCCGAGATTCTCCACCAGAGCGGCTTCGACCTGCGCCCGGTCGCCAATCTCGTTGGGCGCCACCGACACCGTGGCCCTCCAGTGACTCACGGCCAACTCGCCGCCGTTGCGATCCAGGATCCGGCCTCTGGGGGCGGGGACGACCTTGCTCTTCTGGTGCTGGCGAAGAGCGTCCTCCGTCCAGGCAACTCGTTCGACGACCTGCACCTCCGCGGCCCGCGCGATCAGGACACCGGCGAGGGCCACCCAGAAACCGAGCAGAAACCCGCGCCGCAGGCGCATCTTGCGGGACCGTTTGCGGGGCGAGCGGACGATGTTCACGAGGAGCCTCCCGCCACGATCACCACCTCCCGGTCCCGGGGGGCGCGCAGGCCGAGCCGACGGGCAGCTTCGGCACCGATCCAGGGCCGTCCTTCGATGCCCACCAGTTCACGGGCCAGCTCTTCGCGCTCGTCCGCCGCGACGGCCAGTTCCCGGTTCACGCGCTGGATCTCCGCCATCGTCTCGCGGGTTGTCGACTGTCGCCATGCCACCACGGTGAGCGCTGCCAGAAAGGAAACGGCGACGACGATCGCCCGTCCCCGGCCGGGCTTCCGGGTGCTCCCCCGGCTCACGCTGCCCGCCTCCACGCTCTCAGCCTCGCCGGGCGGGCACGGGTGTTGGCCTCGGTCTCCGCTTTCGACGGGGTGACGGGCTTTCGGGTCAGCAGCGACCCGCGGGCCTCGACCTCGGTCGCCCGGACCGGCAGCCGGGGCGGCAGGCCCGCGTACCGATCGCTCCAATCGCGAAAGGCCCGCTTCACCATCCGGTCCTCGACCGAGTGGTACGAGATGACCACGAAGGCGGCGCCCGGAAGCAGCAGGTCCCGGATCAGGGGAAGAGCTCTCCGCAGCGCGCCGACCTCACCGTTGACGTGGATGCGTATCGCCTGGAAGAGGCGCGCCTTCTCGGCGTGGTCGGCGCGGCGCCCGAGCATCGACTCCAGGACCGCGACCAGATCGTCGCTGGTCCCCATGGGTCTGGCCGTACGGCGGCGGACAATGCGCGCGGCGAGGGACGCGGGGCGGGGGGCGTGCCCCTCGCGAAACACGCGAGCAAGTTCCGCCTTTGACGCCCCGGCCAGAAAGCTCGCCGCTGTGACCGTCGAGGTGGTGTCCATGCGCATGTCCAGGGGGGCACCGCGACGGAGGGTGAAGCCGCGCCGGTCACTGTCGAGCTGGCGCGAGCTGACCCCGAGGTCGAGGAGCGCCCCCGCCAGTCCCGAGGCACGGACCTCCGAATCGCCCTCCGCATCCTGGAAGGACAGGTGCGCGAAACGAACGCGGTCCGTGAATGGGGCGAGGCGGAGCCGGGCCGATTCCAGGGCTTCCGGGTCGCGGTCGAGGGCCAGCAGGCGACACTGCGGGCACCGCTCCAGGAGCGCCGCCGCGTGACCGCCGCCCCCCACTGTCCCGTCGAGGTAGAGCCCCGGACCACCGACCAGGTACGTCAAGACCTCGTCCACCAGCACGGGACGGTGATAGTCGGGATCCGGGCCATGCACGTCCCCATCACCCGAAGATCTGCGCCGCGAAGTCATCGTCGCCCGCGTCCGTCTCGTCCAGATGTGCCTGGAAGCGGTCCGGGTGCCACAGTTCGATCCGGTCCAGCGCGCCGATGAAGAGCACGGTGTCCGTCAGTCCGATCCGGTCACGCAGCCAGTCGGGAATGCGGATCCGGCCGTGCTTGTCCGGCTCCACATCGGTTGCGGCGGCCGTGATCCGCCTCAGGTAGGCACCGCGGTCCCGGCGCGCCTTGCGGTGACTCAGCAGGTTCTTGCGGATCTCACGCCAGGTTTCGTCGGGGAAGAGGTCGAGGTGGCTGTCCTGCCACTGAAGAAGCACGAGCGGATTATTGGACACAGCCCGTCGGAACGCCGAGGGCAAGCTGACTCGCCCCTTCGCGTCAATTTGGTATTCGTGTCTACCGAGTAATCCGGGCATGGTCTTGTATCCCATTTCATCCCAATAACCCCCACAATAATACACTGTATCCCCCATCGCAAGCGGTAAGACAGGGGGGAACACAGACCAATGCACGATGTTCCAGACAAAAAAAAGGCGCCGCGGGCCAATGATCGGCCCGCGGCGCCCGAATCCGCCGTGGCGGCGCTCGGGTCAGCGTCCCCGCTGAATGATCGCCTCCTCGATCTCGATGTACTGCTGGGTCGCGTCACGGAATTGCTGCAGACCGATGTTGTTGGAGCTCGCGTACTCCGCCACCCTGGGCAGCCCGAAGAGGCGCGCGGCCTGCTGGAACTTCGGCAAGGTCAACTGAGCCGTCTCGAGGGTCTGTGCCTGCTCCTGCTCGATCGACTGCTGGTAAAGGGAGTACGCGTGCCAGAAGTCCAGTTGACCAAGGGTCTTTTCCGAGACCTCGTCCTCGAACGACTTGGCGAGCCCGATCAGGCGCAGAGCAAAGTTCCAGTCTTCGACAGCGACGCCTTTCCGGTGTGCCGTGGCGAAAATGAGGTTGGCCATCGCATCGGCGTTCTGTTCGCCCTTTTCGACCGCTTCCTGGAGGTAGGTGACGGCTTCCTCTTCCCTTCCCAGCTCCAGCAGCCACGATCCCTGCCTGGCCTTGACATTCGGCAGGGCAGGATCCCTCGCCTCCGCTTCGTCAAGCGCGGCCACGGCCTCTTCCACTCGCTCGGCCCTCTTGAGGACGTCAGCGTAGAGCGACCACAGCAAAGCGTCTTCGCCGTGCGTCTGGATCCCCTGGTTGGCCATCGATATGGCCTCTTCGAACTGACCCAGCTGAGCGTAACCGGCGATCATGGTGCGGATGTTCTCGACTTTCATCTCATCGCCCTGCACCCCGTACACGACCTGGAAGGACTCCAGAGCCTTTCGGTAGAGCTCGGCAGCCTCCATGGAGATGGGCGCGTTGGCCGCCGCGCCGGCCGACATGTCCTGCGCAGCCCGGGTGGCGTACGACGCGTGGCCGAGGCGAAGGTCCACATTGTCCGACTCGAGCTCGAGACCTTCCTCGGCCAGAATCATCGCTCCCTCCGGATCTCCGGCCATGGCGAGGTCGTAGGCAATCTGCAACCGAACCGGCACACTGCCCGGATTCAGCTGCAGGTACGCCGTGTAGTGCTGCCGTGCCTCCTCGTTGCGATTCAGCTGGGCCGCCAGATAGCCGGCCAGCTGCAGGGCCTGCTCGTGCAGCGGATCCTGCTCGATGACCATCAGGGCCTGTTCGTAGGACTCCTCGTTGCGGTCGGTCTCCCGGAGTAGCATGGCGTAGATGTTACGGGTCTGGGTGTCTCCGGGAGAGATCGCCAGAGCCTGGGTACAGTTCCTTTCCGCGCTCTCCCAGTCCTTCGAATTGAAGAAGTCCCCGCAGAAAACCGCAGCGCGAAGCTGTGCCACGAACGTCTCGAACGAGCCTGCAATCTCCGCGGCAGCAGCCTCGTAGTCGTCCTCGTGCCAGGTCTGGTCCTCGATCGGGAAGCTCGCGCCGCCCGGGGCCGCGAACTGAAGCCCCATCAGGGAGAACGTCTTTTCGTCCTTGTTCTCGGTGTAGGTCCCGCAGAAGACGTTCTCGGCCCGAAGCTGGGTTGCCAGCTGCACGGAGCGGATGCAGTCCAGCTCCTCCATGTCGAGGTCGAATTCCTTGGCCGCGTCCCTGATCTCGTCTTCGTCCACCGGCTGATGGGTCTGGAACTGGTTGATCAGCTCCCGAAGCGCTTTTGCCAAGTCCTTGCCGAAGTCGTCATTGGCGTCGTTCAGAGGCACCAGATTGGTGACCATCACCCTGAATCGCGTAGCCACCTGCGCGTCCGCCCGAGCCGCAAGCATTGGCCCGAACAGCAGCGCGAGGGCACCCGTTGCGACTATCCCGATGCGTAGCCAACTCCTCATGTTCCTATCTTCTCCGGTGTGGGTTCCACGGACATCTCGCACGGCACGGCGCGGCCCTGCCGGGCCACTCGCGGCAACCGATCAGTTTACGGTGGCCGGTGCGGTGACGCCAGAGCTACGCCGACTCATGCGCGGGAGACTGGATAATCTATGATTCCCTTTTGGTCAAGGTCAAGGAATTTGGTGGACTGGAGTGGCCCCGAGCTACGCGAATCGGTTCCATGACGACTTGTTACCACGGGTTGCCCCCAAAAGGTCCGCCGCCTTCCCGAAGGGCCGGACGCGCGAACCGTCCCGCGCGGCGGGGCGGGTACCCGCATGTCTGGACGCGACGGCTCTCCCGTTGCAGATTTCGGCTTCGTGATTCGCACAAGCCGGGGCGTTTTTCGTCCCGGCCGGTCGTCCAAGGAGGAGACATGAAGAGATCGACACCCGGTTTGCTGGCACTCGTCGCGGCGTTTGCAGTGGCCCCTCAGGCTTTGGAAGCACAGAACTGCTGGGTCCGCGGGAACCTCGCGGATCGCCCCAGCCCCCTGGACTCCGCGGTGGTCAGCATGGGTGACGATGTGGTGAAGGTCTGCTACGGCGCCCCCTCGGCGAATGACAGGACCCTTGTGGGCGGCGACATTCACCCGCACGGGGCACCATGGCGCATGGGCGCCAACGAAGCGACCGCGATCCACCTCCCCTTCGCGGCAACGGTGGCCGGCGTCGCGGTTGCGCCCGGCTCCTACTCGCTGTACGCGGTACCGGGCGAGGACACGTGGGAGATCTTCGTCAATGGCCAATCGGACCGCTGGGGCGTCCCCATCAACGACGGGGTCATGGCCAACGACATCGGATCCGGATCGGCGATGGCGTCAGCGAACGACCATGTGGAGACCATGAGCATGTCCTTCGAGAACGCCACCGCGAACGGGGCTACCCTGGTTCTTCGGTGGGAAGGCTACGAGGTCGAGATCCCGGTGGCTCGCCAGGGGTGATCAGCGCCGGCGGATGCTGATTCCGCCGGACCCGGTATCGATCTCCACACGGCCATCGCCGTCGCCCACGGCGCCCCGGAAACTGCGGCGCTTCTCGACGGTCACGTCGTGAGCCGCCACGTCGACCACGACGCGGCCGCTCCCGGAATCGATGTCCAACGCCGCACCGAAGTCCTCCGGAACGTCCACCGTGACGCTCCCGGACCCGGTGTCCACGACCATGTGGTCCACATCGGAGAGGAGTGAGAGGCGCACCGCCCCGCTTCCCGTGTCGCAGTCGATCCGGGACGCGCGCAGCCCCTCCATGGTGATGCGCCCCGACCCGGTGTCGACACTCAGTTCTCCGAGCGACAGGTTGCGCCCCTCCACCCGGCCGGATCCGGTGTCGGCCGTCAGCCGGGATCCGTAGATCCCTTCCAGGCTGATCGAGCCGGATCCGGTGTCCGCCGAGACATCGCCTTCCACCCCCGCGACGGTGACGGCTCCGGACCCCGTGTCCACGTCGACGTTGCCGTTGACGTCCGACACCTCCACGCGCGCCGAACCCGCCTTGAAGGCCAGGGCGGCCGCCAGGCCGCTCGCGCGCCCCTCGCCGGCCGCGAGACGAATCGCGACATCGAATCCGGGCGGGACCCGTACCGTGATGTCCGCGTACGCCTCCATGCCACGCCCGCGTCCCGAGATGCGGACCTCGTCGCCTCCGCGCCACCCGTCCAGGAAGGTGCCGTCGCCGCGCACCCGGACGGTCGTGTTGGAACGGCCCATTTCCGGGTACACGACCCGGTCGTCCGGATAGATGACCCTCAGGGCCTCGCGGTCTCCGACCCGGCCTGTCGCGACGCTGAGCCGTTCGGCGTCACCTCCGCCGCGCACGATTTCGACCACCGCATGGGGTCCCTCGCCGGGAACGACCTCCACGCGGCCGGCCAGGTTGTAGATGGCGACCCGGGGCCCGTCGAGGCGGTGGACTTCCTGGCCGTCGAGGGGAGGGGCCGTCGCCAGCGCGGCGGCAACCAGCAGGGAGAGGCCAAGCGCGAGCCGCAACACCGAGGTGCGGCTAATGGTGGTAGCGGTCATCTTTCCGTCATCCTTTTCCGTATGGGTGTCTCAGGGATCTACGACCCCGCGACGGCAGAAGGTTTCCGAACCGGGAGCGTACCCTGTTGAGAACGCCCGTCGGCAATGCACGGATGCCCTGCCGAAAACGGTCCAACCAAGAGGAGAGAGCCGGCCATGAACGTATTGCCCATCGACTTTGTAGCCCTGGTCTCCGTGATCATGGGGATTTCCGTCGTGCTGATCCCCATCGCGGGGCTCACGGCGCGCTACGCCCTGAAGCCTATCGTGGACGCGCTCGGGAGATATCTGCAGGGACAGGGAACGGAGGACTCGATCAAGATCGTCGAACGCCGGCTGGGGTTGCTGGAGCAGCAGCTCGACGAAGTCCAGGGGTCGATGAACCGACTCGTGGAGGTGTCGGAGTTCGACGCGCGGCTGCGACGTGGAGCAGCGACCGACGTCCTCGGGTCGGGGACCGCCGCGGAGGAATAGCGCGGCTGGCGGCCCGTGGATTGACCCCGCGTCGGACCGAAAGTGGCGAGGCGCCGGTCTAGACCTTGATGAAGATTCGGCGCGCGTACATGACCCACAGGACAGCGAGCCAGAAGAGCACGGTGGCCGCCGCAAAGGCCAGTGAGCCGTTCAATGGGCCGGCCCACGAGGCAAAGGCGGTCTCGTAGACGAGGTTGTACATCGACGTCGTCGCGCCGGAGCCGTCCGGCACGCGCCAGAGAACCAGGGTCTTCGCCACGAGGCCCGAAGCCACGAAGACCGTAATCGCGTTCATGCCGTAGACGACCAGCGGGCGCGCCCATCCGCGCCGGCCGCTAACGTCGATGAGCCAGTAGAGCGCGGCCAGCGTCACCAGGGCCCACCCGGTCGTATAGGCCACGTAGGAGCTCGTCCAGAGTGGCTTGTTGATGGGGAAGAACCGATCCCAGACGAGCCCGGCCAGCACCAGAGCCAACCCCGTCATGAGCATGCGGAGGCAGGCGATGGTTCCGTGCCCGGTCGGCCGCGCGGCTTCCCCCGCGCCGCTCGGGCCACCGTCCAACGAACGCAGGAAGTCGCCCGCGAACAGGCCTGCGAGCGTGCTTGCAATCGCGGGGACGGTGCTCAGGAGGCCCTCGGGGTCGTAAACGCCTCCCCCGCCGCTCCACATGTGAACCCCGAGGAGGAGGCGGTCGAGGTGGGCGGCGAGGTTGCCTTCGGGTGAGAGATCGCCCGCGCCGAAGCCGGGAACCGGGATCCAGGACATGAGGGCCCCGTAACCGGCCAGCAGCGCCAACATGACGGCGAAGACGGCCCGCCGTGAGAGAAACAGCACGAGGGTGCCCGCGACCAGGTAGACCATCCCGATGCGCGCGAGGACTCCGACAAGGCGGACCGTGCCGAAGTCGAAGCGGGGGTACGCGGCCATGAACAGCCCCAGGCCGTATATGATCAGCGCGCGCACGGCGACGTGCCGCCACAGGTCGCGCCGCGAACCCCCCCGCGCGGTCCGGGACGAGAACGAAAACGACATCGACACGCCGACCCCGAAGAGAAAGAAGGGGAAGATCAGGTCGGTCGGCGTGGCGCCGTGCCAGGGAGCGTGCAGCAACGGGGCGTAGACGTGGGACCAGCTCCCCGGGTTGTTGACGAGGATCATCCCCGCGATGGCCAGGCCCCGAAACGCGTCCAGGGAAGCCAGGCGGCCGGGGGGCGCCGGGGAGGAGACCGAACGAGCGGTCACAGCAGCGCCCCCTCGACCAGGTCCGCGATCCAGGCCGCGACATCGGGGGCGTCGGCGGCGTGCACGGGTACCGACCAGGGGAGTTCGGGCCGGTCGGTGACAGCGCCGAGAGCCCCCTGGGCGCGCGCTCTCGCCGGGTCGAGCACCGGCTCGGGCTGGGCGGCGGCGCGGAAGATCTCGACCTTCGGGAGCGGTGCATCCCGGTGCCCCTCGACGACGACGATCTCGGCGTCGGACAGGTGGCGGCTCAGCAGGATGTCCAGCGACGGCTCGCCCCCGGGGCCCCAGTCCCCCATCAGCGCGAAGTCGGCAGGACCGGTGAGGAGGACGCGGCCGGCGTTGCCCTCGTGACGGTGCCGCCAGGAGTCCGTCCCCGGGGTGTCCACCCGGAAATGATGCCCGTGCTTGACCGACATGACGCGGCGGCCCCGCCGCGCCAGTTCCGCGATCACGGCAACGGACAGGGTGGTCTTGCCGGACTTCTTGTTGCCGACGATCGAGAAGGCGGGGGGCGGCAGGTCGGGGGGGGCGTTCACGCTGCGGAAGGACGAGGCGGGAAGTCCCGATTCGACCACCTGCAGGTCCAGGGAGCGGGCAAAGGCGCCGGCTTCCCGTGCTCCCCGCTCCAGCCATCTCTCCAGAGGCAACCGCGCCGCAACGGGATAAACGGCGCATAGCGGCTCGAATCCCCATGGAGAGCCCGTGGCCACGGCACACCCACGCCGGTGCTCCCGCCACGAGTCCGTCAGGCGGACCAGTGCTTCCCTTCCCGCCCACGGCATGTCGACGGCAAGAACCAGTGCGCCTCCCAGACCCTCCCTGCCGGCCAGGGCAAGTGCGGCGTCCACACCGGCAAGCGGCCCAAGGCCGGTCTGGCGGTCCGGAAGCACGTCCACCTCCGTCTCCAGCTCGCTGGCGACCCGGGCGTCGTTGACCACCGCCACAACCCGGGAACACACCGTCCTCAGCCGACTCGCCGCCAGCCGCCAGAGCGGCCGCCCATGCAGCCTGGCCAGGGCCTTCGGCTTCCCGAAGCGGCGGCTGTTTCCGCCGGCCAGGATCACCCCGAGGAGTTCCCCGCGCATGTGGCTCAACCGCCGGCCCCGTTCAATCCCGAAACCCTCTCGCCACCGGAGTAGACGTTGTACCCCTCGCGATGGGCGAACCCGACCAGCGTCATGTTGAAGCGGCGCGCGAACGACACCGCCAGACTGGAGGGCGCCCCGACGGCGACCACCATGGGAATGCCCGCCATCGCGGCCTTCTGGAGGATTTCGAAAGAGGAGCGCCCGGAGACGACGAGCCCCAGCGCGGAGGCGGGAAGCGCGCGCGACAGGAGCTGGACGCCGATCACCTTGTCAACGGCGTTGTGACGGCCCACGTCCTCGCGCACTACCGAGATCCGTCCCCCGGCATCGAAGAGCCCGGCCGCATGGATCCCCCCGGTGCGGTCGAACACTCTCTGGGCCGACCTGAGCTGGTCGGGGAGTGCGCGCACGTCGCTCTCGTCAATGGTCAGCGTCCCCTCGGCGACCGGCTGACACCCCATGACCTCGACCGCGTCGAGCGAGGCCTTGCCGCAGACGCCGCAGGACGATGTCACGTAGAAGTTGCGGGTCAGGCTCGACGCGTCGAACGCGGATGGATCCCGCACCGAGGCGGTGACCACGTTGTATTCCTGGACCTCCACGTTCCGGCAGTACCGCACATCCACCAACGCCCCGGGATCGATCACGACGCCCTCGGTGAACAGGAATCCGGCGGCGAGCTCGAAGTCGTCACCCGGCGTGCGCATCGTCACGGAAATCGGGTGTTCGCGCACACCGTCCGGCACGGGTACCTCGAGGCGCACCTCCAGCGGCTCCTCGACGGCAACGCTGTCACCGCGCGTCACGAAACGCCCGCCGCGCATTCGGCCCACGCGGACGCGCTCGGCTCTCCTGCGGCCCGTCATTCCCATCGAGGCTCCTCCCGTTCGGATTCTTGCCGGTCCCGCTCACCCATTATGCGCACGGATGTGCCCGGGACGCGAAAAGAACATATGTTTGGTCCCCCACCCCGGATCGCACTCGACTTCAGCCACCCCAAACCGCGGGACGGTATGCCGACACCGACCAACGCCGACCTCGTGGCGCGCTGGAAGGACGAGCCAGCGCCGCTGCTACCGCTGTTGCACGCACTTCACGAACGCGACGGCCACCTGTCGGAGGATGCCCTGAGGGACGTGTCCCGGCAACTGCGGATTCCCATCGCCGATCTGTTCGGTATCGTCACCTTCTATCACCACTTCTCAAGGGACGCCGGGGGTGCCGAGCGGCCAAGGGTGTGCACAGGTCCCGTCTGCGCCATGCGGGGTGCCGATGTGCTCGTGGCCAGCCTTCGCGCCGCGGGGCACGACCCGCAAGCCATGCCCTGCCCGGGACGCTGCGACCAGCCCGTACCCGTAATCCAGGGCGACACCGTGTTGACGGGACGGACCGCCGCGACGTTGACGAGCGGGCCGTCCCCTCTCCCCGCTCCGCCACCGGACGGCATCGAGGAGTGCGTCTTCGCGGGGATCCGCACCCCGGGCCGCGCCACCCTCGACGGGTACCGGAGCCAGGGCGGGTACGAGGCGCTGACGCGGGCGGTCGGGGAGATGACACCCGACGAGGTGATCGGCGTCGTCGACCGGAGCGGCCTGGCCGGGCGGGGCGGCGCGGGTTTCCCGACCGGGCGGAAATGGCGGGCGGTCGCCGAGGCACCCGGAGAGCCCAGGACGATCGTGTGCAACGCGGACGAGGGCGAGCCCGGGTGCTTCAAGGACCGGGTACTGATGGACCACGACCCCCACGGGCTGGTGGAGGGGATGGCGCTGGCCGCATACGCCACCGGTGCCGTGCGCGGGTTCATCTACCTGCGCTACGAGTACCCGGAGACCTTCGACGTGCTCGAAGGGGCAATCGCCGAAGCGGTGGCGGCCGGGTTGATGGGGGACGGGATCCTGGGCACCGGCTTCTCCTTCGACCTTATGGTGCGGCGGGGCGCGGGAGCCTACATTTGCGGAGAAGAGACGTCTCTCCTCAACTCGCTCGAAGGAAAGCACCCCTTCCCCCGGAACCGTCCCCCCTTCCCCGTCACGCACGGGTACGACAACCTCCCCACCGTGGTGAACAACGTGGAGACGCTGGCATCGGTGCCCCCGATCCTGGCAAGGGGAGCCGACTGGTATCAGGGGCTCGGACGCGGCGGCCACGCCGGCACGAAAGTGATCAGCCTCTCCGGCGACATCGCTCGTCCCGGCAACTACGAGGTCCCAATCGGGCTGCCCCTCCGCGAGTTGCTGGACGACTGGGCGGGCGGGCCGCTCCCCGGGCGGTGTTTCCAGGCGGTGACGATGGCGGGGTTGTCCGGGGGTTTCCTGGGCGCTCGCGACCTGTCGGTGACGCTGGACGAGCCGTCGATCAGGGCAAAGGAGAGCTTCCTGGGCGCGGGGGGTATCATGGTGTTCGACGATTCCCGCAACATGATTGCCGTGACGCGCGAGTCGATGGAATTCTTCGCGGAAGAGTCGTGCGGCAAGTGCTTCCCGTGCAGGATTGGAACCCAGCGGCTGGTGGAGCGGCTGGACGGGAAGGGGCCGCGTGATCTCGACGCGTGGGTTGACGAGGTGACCGACCTCAGTGAAGTCATGAAGAAGACGAGCGCGTGCGGGCTGGGGCAGGCCGCACCCCTCCTCACGGAAAGTTTGCTCAGGTATTTCCCGGACCAGGTTCGGGAATTCGTGGCGGTCCGCGGGCCGCAACAGAAAGGCTGAGTCCCATGGGCCGGAACGGAACGGCGTTGACCCTGACCCTGGATGGCGAGCGAGTCGCCTTCCGGCGCGGGGAGACCATCTTCGAAGTCGCCGAGAGGCACGGCAAGGAGATCCCCACACTGTGCTACGACCCCCGCCTCGAACCCTTCGGGGGTTGCCGCCTGTGTGTAGTGGAGCTGGAGGGCGCGCGCAATCCCGTCGCGTCGTGCACGACGAAGGCGGAGCCCGGGATGGTGGTGCGCACCCGAACCGCGAGCATCGAGGTGCAGCGGCGGGTCCTCATGGAGATGGTGGCCTCGGAAAACCGCGACACCGATGTCGACCCGCTGCACGGCTACGCGTCGCAGGAGATGGCGACGCTGCTCGACCGTTACGACGCGCGCACCGGGCGCTTCGACGGGGCGCTCTCCGGCGAGAGTCGCTTCGACGACGACAATCCCTTCATCAAGCGCGACTACGACAACTGCATTTCCTGCTACCGCTGCGTGCGCGTGTGCGCCGAGCAGGAGGGCGACTACGCGATCTCGATCATGAACCGGGGCTTCGACACGAAGATCACCACCGAGTTCGGCGGCTTCCTCAATGATTCGGCGTGCACATTCTGCGGCCAGTGCATCCAGACCTGTCCCACCGGGGCACTCGGCGACCTCAAGGCGCTGGCCAACAGGGACGTGCCCGGCGAGACGGAGACGACGAGAACCATCTGCCCTTACTGCGGCGTGGGCTGTTCGGTGGACGTGATGACGCGGGGCGACCAGATCGTCGGCGTTCTGCCCGCCATGGACGGCCCGGCCAACGAGGGAGCGCTCTGCGTCAAGGGTCAGTTCGCCTTCGACTTCGTGCACCACAGGGAGCGACTGTCCACACCTTTCGTGCGCGACCTGGAGTCGGGCAAGCTGCGGCCGGCGTCCTGGGACGAGGCGCTGGATCGTGCCGCGACGGACCTGCGCAGAGTGGTCGGGAAGCACGGCCGGGAGTCGGTCTACGCCGTGGCTTCCGGGAGGGCGCCCCACGAGGCCGCCTACATGCTGCAGCGCTTCATTCGGGCGGGACTCGGGACGAATCACATCGACAACTGCAGCCGTGCCTGACACGCTCCCACAGTCGCCGGTCTGGCGGCAACAATCGGGAGAGGCGCCATGTCGAACCCGCTCGCGGACATGGACAAGCCGGATGTGATCTTCTGCATCGGCACGAACATGACCGAGTGCCACCCCGTCGCGGCCACCCGGCTCAAGCGGGCGTTGACCCGCGGCGCGAAGATGATCGTGGCCGACCCCAGGCGGATCGGCCTGGCCGACATCAGCGACGTGTACCTGCCCATCCGGGTGGGCTCGGACGTCTCGCTGCTCCTCGCGATGGCGCATGTGATCGCGCGCGACGGGCTGCTGGACGACAGTTTCATGGAGGAGCACACGACCGAGGGCGAGGGGTTCCTGGAGCACGTCGCGCGCTTCACGCCCGAGTGGGCGTCGGGGATCTGCGGGGTTCCGGCCGAAGACATCGAAGCGGCGGCGCTGCTGTACGGAGGGGCCGACCGCGCTGCCATCTACTACACGGTGGGGATTACCGAACACATCTGCGGCGTGGACAACGTGCAGAGCCTGTGCAACCTCGCCCTGATGACCGGCAACCTCGGGCGCGAGGGCACCGGCGTGAACCCCATGCGCGGCCAGAACAACATCCAGGGCGCGGGCGACGCGGGCGCGCTTCCCAACAACTACCCGGGATTCCAGTCGGTCACGGTCCCGGCGCACCAGGAGAAATTCGCACGGGCATACGGTCGCCCGGTCGACCTCGAGGAGGGTATGACCAAGGTCACCGCGCTCGACCTTGCGGGGGATCGTATCCGTGCAATGATCATCGACGGCGAGAACACCGTCGTCTCGGACCCGGACCGGCAGCACTGCGAGCACGCCTTGAAGAGCCTCGACTGCCTGGTCGTGATCGACATCTTCATGAGCGAGACCGCGGAGATGGCGGACGTGGTGTTCCCGGCCACCGCCTGGGCCGAAACCGACGGCGTCTGCACGAACACCGAGCGCCGTGTCCAGCGCCTGCGGGCTGCCGTGCCGCCCCCCGGTGAAGCCAGGCCGGACTGGTGGATCCTGTCGCGGCTCGGCGAGCGCATGGGATGGGAGGGCTTCGGCTTCCAGTCCGCCAGGGAGGTGTTCAACGAGCTCTGCTCCCTGTCACCGATCTACGCCGGCCTCGACTGGGACCGGATCGCGCGAAGCGAGTACCAGTGGCCCGTGCCCGAACCCGGCCATCCGGGTACCCCGCGGCTGCACGAGGACGGGTTCATCAACGGTCGAGGCATCTTCAAGATGCTCACCTACCGGGACCCCGAGGAAACCGTCAACGAGGACTATCCGATCTGGCTCACCACGGGCCGGCGTCTCCCCGCATACCACACCCGGACCCAGACCGGACGCTCCGAAGGCCTCGACTACCTGCTCTCGGAGGAGAGGCTCGAAGTTCACCCCGACGACATTGCCGGGCTCGGACTGCAGAACGGCGGCTGGGCCGAACTGAGCAGTCCGCGCGGGTGCGTCCACGTGAAGGTGCGCGCCACGACCCGCTCGCCGCGTGGAACCGTGTTCGCTTCCTTCGCGTTCAACGACGTGCCGGTGAACGTGCTCACCGGGGGCGGATACGACCCCGTTACGCAGACGGCGGCGCTGAAGGCGTGCCCCGTGGCGTTGAAGCCGGTGGCACCCCCGCCCGCGCTGGGCCAGACGGGGTTGGGAGGCGCGCTCGGCCGTACAGCTCCCCCATGACGCTGACGATGTCGGGTGCGTCGGCGAGGTACCGTTCCTCGGCCCGCGCCCTCATGTCGCCTGGGATGCCGTGCATCGCCTCGGCGACCGGCCCCGCGATCGCGGCCACCGTGTCGGAGTCGCCGCCGAGCGACACCGCGTTGCGGACGGCATCTTCGAACGAGTTCGATTCCAGCGCGCAGGTGATCGCTTCGGGCACCGTTTCCTGGCAGATCTCGTTGAAGACGTAGCCGGGCCGGATTTCGTCCACGGTGCGTGAAAGGTCGTAGCCGTACTCGGCGGCGACGGTCCCGCGAATGCCGGCGGCGCCCTCGCCGCGCGCCGCGAGCCAGATCGCGTGGACCGTGGCCCGCGCGCCCTTCATCCCCTCGGGGTGGTCGTGGGTGATGGCGGTGACCCGGTCGGAGGCGGCGAGGGCGGCGTCCAGGTCGTCGGCGTGCAGGAGCGCCGCAGGGGAGACCCGCATGGCCGCGCCGTTGCCGTAGCTGTCGTAGGGCTCGGGCCGCTCGTGCCATATCCACTGCCCGAACCAGCCGCCGTAGGAAACGCCCGGATGGCGGCGGCACCACTCCTGCAGCGTGGTCGGCGCCGGTCGGTCGTGCAGAAGGATGTCGGCGATCGCCGCCGTGCACACGGAGTCGTCCGTGAAGTGGCCGCCGGGATCGAAGAATTCGAAGTCCTTGCTCTTGATCCGGTCCCATTCGTACACGGACCCGACGATGTCGCCGATGATCGCTCCCCACATGGCAAACCCCCTTGCTCGCCCCCTGTTTCAGCGCGAGACTTGGGGCGCTGATCTCCGGTGCCTCCCCACTCCCAGACCCGCCGCACGCCAGGACACCCATGCTCTCCGACATCGCGATTGCGCAAGCCCACCAGATGAAGCCCATCGCCGATATCGCCGCCAAGGTCGATCTCGGTGCAGACGAGATTCTCCAGTACGGCCACCACAAGGCCAAAGTCCCCCTCGAGGTCGTCAAGGCCCGGCCCGACCGCGCCGCCAAGCTCGTGCTGGTGACCGGGTGCAGCCCCACCGCGGCGGGCGAAGGCAAGTCCACGACCTCGGTGGGGCTGGCCGACGCGCTCACCCTGCGGGGGCGCAACCCGGTCCTGTGCATTCGCGAAGCCTCGCTCGGCCCCGTCTTCGGGATCAAGGGAGGGGCGGCCGGCGGGGGCTACTCCCAGGTCGTGCCGATGGAGGACATCAACCTCCATTTCACCGGCGACTTCCACGCGATCACATCCGCGCACGCCCTCCTCTCCGCGATGCTGGACAACCATCTCTTCCGGCCGAACAGCACGGCGCTGGACCACCGGCGGATCACCTGGGGGCGGGCGGTGGACATGAACGATCGTGCGCTCAGGAAGGTCATCGTGGGACTCGGAGGCCCGTTCGGCGGAATCCCCCGCGAAGAGAACTTCATGATCACCGCCGCCTCGGAGGTCATGGCCATCTTCTGCCTGGCGCGTGATCTGGCGGACCTGGAGCAGCGGCTTGGCAACATCATCATCGGGTATACGCGGACCCGCGAACCGGTGCGCTGCCGCGACATCGGCGCGCATACCGCGATGGCAATCCTGATGCGCGACGCGGTGCACCCGAACCTGGTGCAGACGCTGGGCGGGACACCCGCATTCATCCACGGCGGGCCCTTCGCCAACATCGCACACGGCTGCAACTCGCTGATCGCCACCCGGGCAGGACTCAAGCTGGGCGACATCGTCGTCACCGAGGCCGGCTTCGGCGCTGACCTGGGGGCCGAGAAGTTCTTCGACATCAAGTGCCGCCTCGGTGGCCTGAGTCCGGACGCGGTCGCCATCGTCGCAACCATCCGCGCCCTCAAGATGAACGGCGGCGCCTCGAAGGATTCGCTGGCAAACGAGGACCTGGGTGCGCTGGAGCGCGGCCTGGAGAACCTGTACGGCCACGCCGAGAACGTAGCCAGGTTCGGCGTGCCCGCGGTCGTGGCGGTGAACCGCTTCGCCACCGACACCGAGGCCGAGGTGGCCACCGTGCTCGAAGGCTGCGCGGCCCGCGGGTTCCGCGCGGTCGAGGCCGATCCGCACGGCGGAGGCGGAGAAGGATGCACGGGGCTGGCGGACGCGGTCTGGGAGCTGGCGAACAGCGGCGAGGCCGACTTCCGGCCTCTCTACCCCGACCACCTGCCACTGAAGGACAAGGTCGAAACCGTCGCCACGTCGATCTACGGCGCGTCCGGGGTGGACTTCCAGCCCGGCGTAACCGCGGAACTGGAGCGTCTCGAGTCCTTCGGCCTTGCCGACGCGCCCGTTTGCATCGCCAAGACCCAGTACTCGTTCTCGGACGACCCGGCGCTGCTGGGGCGGCCACGCGGGTTCCGGATCACCGTGCGGGAGGTGACGCCTTCGGCTGGCGCGGGCTTCGTGGTCGTCAAGACGGGGTCGATCATGACCATGCCCGGGCTGGCGGCGAAGCCGGCGGCGCTTGCCATGTCGCTGAGCGAGGACGGGGTGATCGACGGGCTGATGTAGGGAGAGCAGCCACCGGCCGGCGGCGGGCCGCCCGGTGCCTGGCGGAGATTCCCTTCGCCGAGGGCTGGCGAAGACCACGGCGCGTCCCCAAGTTGGGGCTGCCCTGAGCACACGACCCCGTCTCCCCCAACAACCCCCACATGCCCGATCCCGACGCCTACTGGGCCCGCAACCTCCGCTACCTCTCCATCCTCCTCTCCGTCTGGTTTGTCGTCTCGTACGGTTTCGGGATCCTCTTCGCCGACGCGTTGAACGCGATTCGCATCCCCGGGACGGGCTTCAAACTGGGGTTCTGGTTCGCGCAACAGGGGTCGATCTACGTCTTCGTGGTGCTGATTTTCGTCTACGCGCGCCTGATGAACCGGCTGGACGCGGAGTTCGGGGTGCTGGAGGAATGAGGGGCCACCTGCCCGTCTTTCGCCCGAGAAGCCCGTCCCGACCGCCCGCGCCGGCGGGCCCGCCACGGTAGCGATGGACGTACGCACCTGGACCTTCGTGCTGGTGGGGTTGTCCTTCGCCCTCTACATCGGTGTCGCAATCTGGTCCCGGGCCCGGTCCACCAAGGACTTCTACGTCGCGGGCACGGGCGTCTCGCCCCTCGCCAACGGGATGGCCACCGCGGCCGACTGGATGTCGGCGGCATCCTTCATTTCGATGGCGGGGCTGATTTCGTTCCTGGGGTACGACGGGTCGGTGTACCTGATGGGGTGGACCGGCGGCTATGTCCTCCTGGCACTTCTGCTGGCGCCCTACCTGCGCAAGTTCGGGGCGTACACGGTCCCGGATTTCGTGGGCGACCGATACTACTCCCAGGTGGCGCGGATCGTGGCGGTGGTGTGCGCGATCTTTGTGTCCTTCACCTACGTGAGCGGACAGATGCGGGGCGTAGGGATCGTCTTCAGCCGCTTCCTCGAGGTCGACGTCACCGTTGGGGTGGTCATCGGCATGGCAGTCGTCTTCTTCTACGCCGTGCTGGGGGGGATGAAGGGCATCACCTACACGCAGGTCGCCCAGTACTGCGTGCTCATCTTCGCCTACATGGTCCCGGCCATCTTCCTCGCGGTCATGTTGTCGGGGACGCCCATTCCCCAGCTCGGTTTCGGGGGTGCGGATCCGGAGAGCGGTGTCTTCCTTCTGGACAAGCTCGACGGGCTTCACCGCGAACTCGGCTTTGCCGCGTACACCGACGGCACGAAGTCGATGATCGACGTATTCTTCATCACGGCGGCGCTGATGGTGGGCACCGCCGGCCTCCCCCACGTGATCATCCGCTTCTACACGGTGCCCAAGGTCCGGGACGCGCGCGTCTCGGTGGGGTGGGCGCTCCTCTTCATCGCGATCCTGTACACGACCGCCCCTGCCATCGCGGTCTTCGCGCGGGCCAACTTGCTGGACACTGTCGCCGGCCAGCCCTACGACGCCATGCCCGAGTGGTTCAACAAATGGGAAGACACCGGGCTGATCACCTTCGAAGACCACGACCAGGACGGCAACATCCTGTACGTGGGCGACGCCGAGCGCAACGAGCTCACCGTCAACCCCGACATCATGGTGCTCGCAAACCCCGAAATCTCGCGCCTTCCCAACTGGGTGGTGGGGCTGGTGGCGGCGGGGGGGCTGGCCGCCGCGCTGTCAACGGCGGCGGGCTTGCTGCTCGTGGTGTCCGCCGCGATAAGCCACGACCTTCTGAAACGAGCCTTCAGGCCCGACATTTCGGAAAGGGGCGAACTGGTCGCCGCCCGGATCAGCGCGGCCCTCGCCGTGGTTGCCGCGGGTCTGCTCGGCATCAGCGACCCGGGGTTCGTGGCCCAGGTGGTGGCCTTCGCCTTCGGATTGGCCGCTTCGTCGTTCTTCCCGGTGATCATCCTGGGCACGTTCACGCGTTCCATGAACCGGGAGGGGGCGATCGCCGGCATGCTGTCGGGAATCACGTTCACGGCGGCGTACATCATCTACTTCCGATTCGTCAATCCGGGAGCGGATACGCCCGAAAACTGGTGGTTCGGCATTTCGCCCGAAGGGATCGGCACGGTCGGGATGCTGCTGAACTTCGCCGTTGCGCTTGGGGTATCGAGGTTCACGCCCGCGCCGCCGGCCCATATCCGGGACCTGGTGGACAGGATCCGGAGCCCCGGGGACGTGGGGAAGACAGGATAGGACGTCAGGAGCGAGTCATGCGCGCATCATCGATCCGAGTGCTGGTGGCAGTGTGGTGCGCCGCCGGGGCCGGCGAGGCCCTGGCCCAGACCGAAATGCAATACCAGTACGGCAATCTCACGAACCCGTTCAACGAAATGTCCCACGGGACGGCCGTGCTGACGCTGCAGCACGCGTCGTTCTGGAAGTTCGGGGACAACTTCTTCTTCGTCGATGTGATCGATGATGGCGTCGACGACGGCTTCAACGACACCGACTTCTACGGCGAGTGGTACTCGAACCTCAGTCTGGGCAAGCTGGCGGGCCGTGATCTGGCCACCGGGGTGTTCAGCGACCTGGGGTTGATCGGAGGAGTCGCCGCCGGAGGTGATCCCAACTTCCTGCAATGGATTACGGGGGTGCGCGTTTCGTGGCGCCTCCCGGGGTTCGTATTCCTCAACACCGACATGATGGCCGGAGTGGACCGGAGCGGCGGCCTCGACAGCGGGGGAGCGCCCAAGGCCGGCAACCGCCTCATCGTCGACGTGAACGGACTGCTCCCCTTCAACATCGGAACCCAGGCGCTGTCCATCTCGGGCCACATCGAATACGTGGGCTCGACATCCGACGAACTGGGCAACGACCTGAGTTCCTGGATCCTGGCTCAGCCGCAGTTGCGCTGGGATGTCGGCCGGGCGTTCGGCGGGTCGGCCAACGGTTTGTTCGCCGGCGTCGAATACCAGTACTGGAGGAACAAGCTCGGGACGGAGATCGACGAGAACGCGGTGCAGCTCCTCGTCGTCTGGCAGTTCTAGAGGGCGGAGGCGGCGTGCCTCCTACGCTCTCGAGTGCCTCGCGGTCACCGTTCCCGCCACGGCCAACCCTCCCAGGATCGCGACGCCTCCCAAAGCCAGCCAGGGCTGTGTCCCGACGATGATTCCCAGGATGGTCAGATACAGCAGGATCGTCACTCCGGCTGTCCAGCCCCCGCCGGGCAGCTTCATCGGGCGCTCCAGCTCGGGACGGAGCCTGCGCAGACGGAAGAACGCCGACAGCACCATCAGGTCCACCGAGATCGCCACAAGCATCATGAACTGGATGAGGAACTCGAGCGCGCCCGTCGAAGCCAGCACCAGGATCACCACCCCGACCAGAAGCAGACCCGCGACCGGGGTTCCCCTGGCCGACACGTGGCGGAAGACCTTCGGCGCCAGGCCCGCACGGGCCAGCGCAAAGGCAACCCGGGGCATCCCCAGGAAGTTGACGTTGCAGGAGCTGATCAGGATGAGGAGGCTGGCGATCACCACGAAAGTCGCCGCGGTGCCGCCGAACACCCCCAGCACCGCGTCGCGGGCCACCAGCTCCGAGCCCGCCATCTCGGCCGGGGTTAGCGCCGCAAGGTAGGCAGTGTTGACCACCAGGTAGAGGACGGCCACGGCAGCCGCGCCCCCGATGAGGATCCTGGGAAGCGAACGCCCCGGGTCGCGCACTTCCTCCGCCATCTTGGCCGCGTCCTCCCACCCGTAGTAGGCGAAGGCCACCGACTGGTACGCGAGGGCAAAGCCAAGCAGGGAGGCACGGGCGACTGTCGGCGCCGCGACCAGGCCACTTCCGTCACCGGCGGCGATCCCGGCCGCGGCGATGGCCGCGAGGACCACCACCTTGATCGCCGTGGTCACGTTCTGGAAGGTGGTGCCGACCTTGAGGCCTCCCATGTGCAGGATGACGTAGCCCACCACGACCCCGGCCGCGAGGAGCCTCACCGATCCGCTGCCCGTGAGGATGATCAGGTATTCGGCGATGGCCACCGCCTTGATCGCTCCCGAGAAGGCGCGGGACACCAGCAGCTCCGACCAGCCCGCGACGAACCCCGCGACGGGGCCGAACGCTTCCCGGGCATAGACGTACTTGCCACCGGCCTCGGGCAGCGCCGCCGCCATTTCGGCCAGCACCAGCGTGCTGAGCCCGGCAACGATCCCGCCGAGCAGCCACACGGCAAGGATCAGCCAGCCGTTTCCCAGGTAGTCCGCGATCAGCCCCGGGGTTCGGAGGATGCCCGCGCCGATGATGATGCCGACGGTTATGGAGAGCCCGTCCCGGACCCGAAGCACCCGTTTCATTTCGCTCATTGCGGGGTCCCGTTGGCCGCGGCTTCCAGATCGGAGAGGACTCGGCGCGCCGTTGCGTCGCCGGGGGCGAACTCCACCGCCCGGCGGCCGTGGGGCAGAGCCTCCTGTATTCGCCCCGCGCGGGCCAGCGCGATCGCCAGATTGAGTTCGGCCCGGGCCAGCTCCGGTGCAAGCGCCAACGCCCTCTCGTACGCCTGAATCGCTCCAGCCACGTTGTCGCTGCGAAGGTACAGGTTCCCCAGGTTGAAGTATGCCAGCGGCTCACGGGGATTCAGCGCGATCGCCGCCTCGTACTCCCGGATAGCCGCCGCCGGTTCTCCCGCCGCCGCCCGCGCGATACCGAGGTTGACATGGACCAGAGGCTGGGTCGGGTCCGCCGCGAGGCTCGCTGCAAAGGCCCGGATCGCCGAACGGGGATTGCCCGACTGGTTGTGCAGCAGCCCGAGGGCACGGAGAATCGCGGGATCTCCAGGGAGAACCGCCAGCGCTTTCTCCAACAGCGCTTCGGCAGGGCCCGTTTCGCCACGGGCGAGCGCCTCGTCGGAGAGGAAGCCCAGCACCATGGTCCACCGGCGGAGCACGGCCTCCGGTTCAAGGGCCGCGGCCGCGGCTACATCCAGCAAGGGGGCCGTGCCTCCCTGACCTTCCTGGCCGGGGCCGGGACTGGCCGCATGCAGGACCGCCAGTGCGAGCGCCCGCACGTCGCCGTCGTCGGACGCGGCCAACTCGCCGATCCGGGCGGCGGCCTCGTCGCCCAGGCCGGCGCCGGGCCTGACCCAGCCGCCGACGAAGCGCACCAGCGCCTGAAACTGAGCCATGAAGGCTCCGTCTGCAGGGTGCAGCAGCATGCGCGCCGCGAGGTCTTCGCCCATCGCGTCCGTCACGGCCAGCAGACCCGCCGTGACGGGATCGTGGGGCTTGGTGGCCCCCCACCATTCGTCGACACTCGCCTGAAGGCCTATCTCGCCGATGTCGCCGTGGCAGACCCGGCAAGCGCTCACCAACCCGAGTCGAGCGTCCAGGGCGGGACGCGGAATCGGGATCGTGTGGTCCGAACGCGCAAAGGGCACACCGTCCCCCACCTCGGGGTGCTGCTGGTAGGGCATGTGGCACGAGACGCAACGGCTTCCCGGCGATTCGGGCGCGTGAAACGTGTGGGCCTCGGGAGACGTTGCCTTCGCCGCGTGGCAAGCGGTGCACTGACGGTCGTCGGTCTCGTCGGCAAGGGGTGTCCGGTTGACGTCCCAGTAACCCAGACCGTGTGGCTCGTGGCAGCTGACGCAGGTCATGTTGCCGTCCACGTAACACGAGGAAGAGAGGTGGGTTCCCTGGTACGCGAAGGTCTTCACGCGGCCATCGGGCAGGTAGGGATCGTCCCCAAGGACCGGCAGCTTGAGCGCGTAGTGATCGTCGAACGGGGCGCCGGGCAGGTAGCCTTCCGCCACCACATCCTTGAGCGCGTGGCAGCGGAAGCAAACGCCGAGCGACTCCTCCACGCCGTCGGTGACCCGGCTGACCATCGCGATTTCGGCCAAATCCGAGGCCGGGTTCGCGGTCATCAACTCCACGTGCCCGCGCGCCGGACCGTGACACGATTCGCAGTTGATATCGAGGGAGGCCCAACGCGTAACCGCGCCGGTGCCCGGTTCCAGCCGTGTCGTGATCTGGCTGCCGTGGCACGACTGGCAGTTGGCGTAGCGCGAGTAGGTCCCGAGGATCCTCGCCGGAGGCCAGTCCCCACAGTCCGCCAGCGACATGTCCGCGGTGATCGGAACCCACCCCCTTTGGGCCCGCGTGCCCGTGTTGCAGAACCAGTCGCCCAGCTGCAAGGAGTAGTCGAAGGGGAGGAAACGAACCGTGCCATCGGCGGCGTGGGCCACGAATCCCTGGGTGCCGCCGCCCAACATGTGTCCGCCACCGATGACTCCGTCGACTTGGACGGTTCTTGCGGCGACCCCCGATTGCCGGACTTCGAACACATGCCGGCCGGACGAGTCCACCCGCGGGATCACGGCGGCGTCGGCAAAGACGATCGGTGTTCCGTCGAACGGCGCGACGACGGTTTCCGGGCCCGGCTCGCCTCCGGCCCGCCCATGGGTTGATCCGGCCCACTCGGCGTACTGGTCGGCGTGGCAGCCGCGACAGCTCTCGGAGCCGGCGAAATCCGACCTGACGACTTCCACCTGTGGCCCGTCCGGGCCGCCACCCATGACCGTGCCGCCGGCGCTCGCCGGCCGGTCGCCGCAGGCGAGCAGGCTCATCGCAGCCGCACCTGCAATCCAGCGTGCCCCGGGGTGCCGGCTGCGGCGAGGCACGCCCGGCGGGCACGCCGCTGGAGGGGGAGGGCGTGTCGCCGTCGCCAGAGTGGGGGGACCGGTCACCGCTCCCGGCGTCCGTCTCGGGACCAGGCCGGGCCCTGACAGTTGCAAAGGATGCGGATATAGGCGACCAGCGACCGGATCTGGCCATCGTCCAGGGACGGCCCGAAGGCGGGCATGCGGTGGCTCTTTCCGAGGATCCAGCCACCGCCGTGGATGCCGTCGTAGAGGGTATCGTCCGGACGAAGGGACATGGCGGCGGAGTCGGAGTGCTGTGTGGGAGAGACCGGCAGGAACGGTGCGTTGAAGCCGTCGCCGTCGCCCTGGATCCCGTGGCAGGGAGCGCAGCGGACGGTATAGACGGCCTCTCCGGCGTGTTCCAGCGGGGCGGTGTCCGTCGCACGGGCAGCCGAAGACGGGAGGGCGGGCATCCCTGCGAGGGGGTCCGTGCCCGACCACTCCCCTTCCCTCTGCAGAAGGTAGGACGCGATCAGATCCAGACGGTCCGGTTGTTCGAGCGACCCCGGCATGACGGTGCCCGGGGCGAGGTGGACGGGATCATGTATCAGAGCGCGCACATACGCGGGGACGAGCCGTTGGACGATGCCTTCCAGACGGGGACCGATCCTGCCCCCGTCCTCGCCCAGCTGATGGCACCCCAGGCAGCTCCACCGGTCGCGGAGGAGTGCCTCCGCCTTGCTCATCGCGAAGGGTGAGAGTGCCGTGGGCTCCCAGGGAGGCGCTTCCGGCGCCGTCTGCGCCAGGAGGAAGCCGGCAATGGCGGCCACCTCCGCCGGTTCGAGGCGGAAGTCCGGCATACGGCCTCCCCGCCCGGGGACAGGTCCGGCAGGCCGGATCGCAACGGGATCTTCCAGGTAGCCCGCCAGCCAGTCCTCGTGGACCCGCGATCCCTCCACGCTCAGGTCGGGAGCGGTCTGGTGCGGCGCAACCTCGGGGTTGACGTGACAGCCGGCACAGTTGAGCGCCTCGAAGAGTATACGGCCCTCCGACCGGCCTGCGTCCGGATGGCGTCCCTGGGCGGCCCTGAAGGCATCGTCCACGCCGCGAAGCTCGCGATCGTTCGTGACGAAGAGCGCCAGTGCGAGCCGCTCGCGTTCACTCAGCTCATAGCGGGGCATCCGCGCGGGAGCGATGTCCGGTCGCACCGATTGCGGATCCTCCATATAGTGAAAAATATACGCTGGCGCAAGTAGCGCGGCACCGTCGCCGAACGCCGGGGCCACGGAGCGGACGGCTTCCGCGCCCGGCACGCCCGCGTGGCAGGCCCCGCACCCCAGGGACTCGATCAGACTGCGAGCGTCAGGGTCCTCCTGCGCCGACGCCCGCTCCGCCCCCGCCAGGACCAAGATGCCGGCAACCGGGACAATCCTCGCCAGCATCTTCCTCACCCTCCTCACCTTCGCCGATCCGGGGAAGTCAATGGAGGAACAGGGTGTGGTAGATCCAATACGGAATCATCCCGATCACGGCGGTGAGCACCGCCCGGACGGTTCCGAAGCCAAGGGCCTGGCGTATCGCGACGATGCCCGCGACCAACACCCAGACCTGGACCGCGATCTGGATCCCTCCGATGAACGGAACGAAGACGGTCAGGATTCCGGGCCCCCGGGCAAAGCCGAGCGTACGCAGCAGCTGACCCCACGTCGCGGTGCCACCCAGCAACTTGTCCCCCACCAGGTAGGTGATCCCGGCCCAGACCAGCCATTGCACCAGATTCGCCAGCCCCGACGAAGCCATGGTGAGCCACCCGAGACCGTAGTCGTGACTCGCAGCCGCGGCGGAGGCGAGCACGACCACGAACGTGGCCTGACCGGTCGCGCCCCGGTCGGCTCCCACCTCTTCGTACACGGCCGAATCGAAGATGGCTGCGCCGTACATCCTGGCCAGCAGTCCGCGGGGGCCATCGCTCACCTGGCGATCTCCGAGGTTCGAGGGACATGCGGGGAAAGATGTCTACACCCCCCCACCCGCGCTACGCCCGGCTTGTCGCGCGAGGCGAGTACGCTACACCTTCCATGCGGTTTCCCGAAGCTGCAACCCACACTCGGAGCACACCGATCGGCATCCCTCCAGCCACTCTGCCGGCCCGGATTCGAAAAGCGTCGTTCACAACACGGATCGCGCTGGCAAACGACGGGGGGCAATGGCACTACGACGATCTGCTGCGCGGCGCGCTGGCGTTTCGTGACCGGCTCACGGCGGCGATCGGCGACGACACCCGGCGAGACCTCACGGGGGATCGCGTCGCGTACCTGGTCCCGCCGGGGCGGTTGAACGTGGCCGTGCAACTGGGCACCTGGCTGTGCCGGGGCATCGCCGTTCCGTTGGCAGTGTCCCACCCGATGCGCGAGCTCAGGCACGTCCTCCACGACGCCCGCCCCCGGTTGGTCGTCACCGACCGGTCACTGGCGCACGCGGCCGCTCTCGCAGCCTCGGCCCGGGCTCTGGGGGCGGCCGTCGTGGAGCTGCACGGTGTGGGCGACCTCGCCCCACCACCCCCCGCCCCTCCGCCGGCCTCCGCCCTCCCCCTCCCTGCCGACCCTGCCCTGATCATCTACACCAGCGGCACGACGGCGCGGCCCAAGGGCGTCCTCACCACCCACCACAACCTTGTGGCCCAGATCACCGCGCTTACCACCGCCTGGGCGTGGCACGAGGATGACCGCATCCTTCACACGCTGCCGCTGCACCACATCCACGGCGTCGTGAACGCCCTGGCCTGCGCCCTGTGGTCCGGCGCGGCCTGCGAATTCGGCTCGGGGGCTCCGGCCTCCACCTGGGATCGTCTCGCGTCCGGCGACATCACGCTCTTCATGGCCGTGCCCACCGTCTACGCACGTCTGATCCGCGCCTGGGAGGAGGCCCCCGAGGCCGTGCGGAAACGATGGTCGCGGGGAGCTGCCGGGCTCCGCCTCATGGTCTCCGGTTCGGCCGCGCTCCCGGTCGCGACCCATGCGCGGTGGCACGAGATCACCGGGCACACCCTGCTGGAACGCTACGGCATGACCGAAATCGGCATGGCGCTGTCCAATCCGCTTGCCGGAGAGCGTCGACCCGGCCATGTGGGTCATCCTCTGCCCGGCGTCGAACTGCGCATCGTCGACGACGATGGCGTCCCGGTCCCGAGGGGCGGCCAGGGAGAGATCGAGGTGCGGGGTCCGCAGGTATTCCGCGAATACTGGCGGCGCCCCGGCGACACCGCGGCCGCCTTCCGGGACGGATGGTTCCGCACCGGGGACGAGGCATGCGTCGCCCGGGACGGCTACCACCGGATTCTCGGACGCCGCAACATCGACATCGTCAAGACGGGCGGGTACAAGGTGTCAGCGCTGGAGGTGGAGGATCTGTACCGGACGCACCCCGCGATACGGGATCTGGCGGCCGTAGGCGTCCCCGACCCCGATTGGGGCGAACGGATGTGCGCGGCGTGGGTACCTCGCGACGGCCACACGCGTCCGACCGGACCCGAACTGCGCTCGTGGGGCAAGGAGCGGCTTGCCCCGTACAAGGTCCCCCATGACTTCGTGCCCGTCGACGGCCTCCCGCTGAACGCGATGGGGAAGGTGCGCAAGGACGCGGTGTCCGACATGTTCACGGACACGCATTCACGACCGGGCGGCGCGGTGCCTCCCCGGCCCCGCCCAACACCCGAGGAGCTGACGTGATTCAGGCCATTCTGGACAACCTGAGGACGTACTGGATCGTTCACACCCTTCTCCTGGGGTACACGCTGCTGCTGGCGTACCACGCATGGTCGGGCAATCGAAAGACGAGCGGAGTCGCCGACTACTTCGTCGGGGGACGTTCGATGGGCCCGGTCGCCATCGGCCTCTCCTTCTTCGCCACCTACTCCAGCACCAACTCCTTCGTCGGTTTCTCGGGTCAGGCCTACGACTGGGGAGTCACCTGGTTCGTGCTCATCCCCTTCGTGATCGGGCTGTCGCTTCTGGCGTGGGTGGCCGTCGCCCCCCGGCTTCGCACCTTTACCGAGGCGCTCGGCTCGCTGACGATCCCCGACTTCATCGGCTTCCGCTTCGGGAGCCCGGCAGCGCGCGTCCTGGCAGCGCTGATCGTGATCTTCGCGTCCTTCTTCTACATGACCGCGGTCTTCAAGGGGATCGGGAACCTGCTCGAGGTCTTCCTGGACATCCCCTACCGGGCAGCCATCGTCATCGTGTTTTTCATCGTGATGTTCTACACGGTCGTGGGTGGGTTCATCTCGGTGGTAAAGACGGACGCCGTTCAGGGCATCGTCATGATCATTGCGGGGATTCTGCTCTTCCGGGGCGCCGTGGCCGCGGCGGGCGGGCTGGATTCGGTCGGCGCGCTGGCGAGCGATCCCGCTACCGAGCCGCTCCTGCGCTGGGGCGGTGGCGTGGCGATACCCCTGGCGCTCGGGGTCGTCTTTGCGAATACCGTCAAGTTCGTCGTGGAGCCACGACAGCTGTCGCGCTTCTACGCCCTGGAGAACCGGGCGGCGGCGCGCAAGGGAGTGTGGGTTTCCACGGCCGCATTCCTGCTCGTGTACACGCTCCTCATCCCCGTCGGCCTCTATGCGCGCAACATCATCCCCGGCGGCCTGCCCGACACCGACCTCGTGGTGCCCAGACTCCTTACCGAGCCGGGGGTCTTCTCGGCGGGCACCAGCGCGTTCCTGCTCCTGGCCATGGTCGCGGCGGCGATGTCGTCGCTGGACAGCGTCCTTCTGGTCATGGCTTCCACGGTCCAGCGAGATGTGGTCGGGATGGTACACACGCCGACATCGGAGCGCTCGGTGCTGCGGGCCACCCGCTTCTACGTCGCGCTCTTCGCCCTGATCACGGCGGTCATCGCGCTCAACCCGCCAGATGGGATCGTAGCCCTCACGGCGTTTTCGGGTGCCGTTTTCGGAGCGTGCTTCGGGCCGCCGGTCATCCTCGGACTCTACTGGCGAAGGGGGAACGGCACGACTACGATCATCTCCTTCTGCGTTGGGCTGATCGTGCTCCTGTTCTGGAGCCGCTTCCCGTGGAACTTCGGGATTCACCAGGTCTTCCCGGCCACGGCCCTGTCATTCCTGGCCTACTGGGCGGTCGCGAAGTGGACGCTCCCGTACGAGTCCGGCGAGATGGACCGGCTCTTCGACGCGGAGAAACGGGGGGCGGGAGGATAGCCCTACCACGCCGACCGCGGGCGACGCAATAACGAACCGGCCGCGCGGTGAAGCTGCCGTGCCCGCAGGCTACCGCTCCGTCATCCGTCCGTCCCGCACCCATGGCATCCCGCCCACGGTCACGGTGGCGTCGGTGAAGAAGTTCCAGCGCACGTAGCCGCCGCCGGTCGACCCGCCCAACTCGGTGTTGTCTCCAAGCGACAGCCGGACCACGCCTGCGCCGTAGCCGTAGTACGGGATCCACTCCTCGCCCTCGGGGATCGCCAGCAGCGGGTTGAGTCCCACGGCGAGCTCCCGGAACGTCCGCCCCGCGTCCCCGGCGGCCTCCATTTCCGCGAGCACGCCCTCGCGCCCCGCGCTGGCCTCCACCTCCACCACCCGACCTCCCTCGAAGTGCATGACCACCCCCTCGGCGCGCGTGCCTCCCCACATCGCGGGAGGGAACGCGATCCGCCCCCGTACGGTCTCCAGCATGGGGGAAACCCGGGCCGCACCCGCCGGCAACTCCACCTCGCGATCGATCAACGTGCGCGCAAGGGCGGCCCTGGCGGCCGACGCGTCGCCATCCTGGCGCGTGACCGGACGATCGCCCACCTCGAAGCGGATATCGGTCCCCGCCGGGGTCGTGACCCGGACTTCGCCCCCGCGCAGCGCGGCCTCGAATGCGGCCAGGCTCCCCGCCAGCGCCTGGTAGTCGGTGTCCAGCAACGCGGCCTGGTAGAGCTGGTCGATCCGGTCGTCGACGGGAAGTTCCTCCATCTCGAAGGAGGTGGCCCCGGCCCAGTGAAAGTGGATCGTCCGGCCGCGGCCCCCGCGGAGCACGTCCTGGAGAGCGCGATAGACGTCGTGGGGCACCTCCGGCGCCAACACCGCCCCCGGGAGCTTCACCGCCACATCGACTCCGGCGAGCGCTTCCGCCCACCCCGCCGGTTCCTCACCCAAAGAGGACGCGAAGTCGGCGAGCTCCGTCCCGGGCAGCGGCGCCCCGAAGACGTCGACCGCGCCCAGGTCGACGCCACCCGCGGCCGCGACCCCCTCGCGCAAAAGGGGAACGACGGAGTCCCAGCGCCCGCCGCCCAGCCCGACCAGCAGAACACGCTCACCGGGCTGCAGCGCCATGCGGGCGATGAGCGCGTCGGAGATTGCGCCGAGGTCGAGGCCGTTGTCCGCGTCTGCCGCCGCGGCGTCGCCGGCCCCGGCACCGTCGCCGGGATTTGAGCAGGCAGGGAGGATCGCGACCAGTCCGAGCACAAGGCAGGCAGGCAGCGTGATGCGATTTCGCATGAAACGATTCGGTCGAGGGGATGTCCGGGGCCGTCACGCCCAAACTAGGTCGTCGTCGTCGATTCCGTCCAGCCTTCTTCCCGGCATCCCGCAGAACCCCCGCCGTCTGCCGGCGCATGTGGTGTGCAGTCCCGCCGACTGGTTGTATGTTGGTTCCAGCGATGCCAGGACCAGGGAGCGCCGCGATGCCGACAACGGAGCACACATGCGTGGGCGGATGGAGTGCCGCCGGCAGGTGGCTGGTCGCGGTTGTGGCCGGTGTCCTGGTCGCCGGCGTCCCAACCCCCGCGTCGGCGCAGCGGATCGCCGGCAGCGTCATCGACCCGGTCTCCGGCACGCCCGTCGGCGACGCCCTGGTGATCGTCGTGAACGCGGCGAGCGATCCCATCGCGAGCCTGTTCACCGAAGCCGACGGCACCTTCTCGATCGGAGTACCCGGCAGGGGCGCCTACATGCTGGGGGTCACACGCGCGGGCTATCAGAGGGCGATTACACCCCAGCTCAACATCGTCGCGGACACCGTCACCCTGGAGATCTTCCTCCCGCCCACCCCGATCGCAATGGACTCGATCACGGTCACGTCGGTGAGAAACACCCCCGACGCCGGGCGACTGCGCGGTCTTATCGAGGAGGAACGGCCGCGCGGGACGCTGGTGGGGAGGCTCACCCGTGCGGAGATCGAGGCCAGGGGTCCGCGCAGCGACCTCATCGCGCTTCTCCGGACCATGAACATCCCGGGACTTCGCGCCCGCCGCATGGCCCTGTCGACCGGAGCCCCCGAGACCGCAATCTGCGTCGAGGCCGGCCGCAACCGCTCGGTCATCCCGAAAACCCGAAGCCGACTCGCCTCACCCGACAATCAGCTCGGGACCACGGATGAGGACGACATCGAGGCGCGCGCAGGCGCCTGCGCCATGGTGGCCGTATATCTCGACGACGTCCACGTGCCCAATCCCGGCGAAGTACTCTCCAGCATCACGCCGACGGAGCTACAGGGGGTGGAGATCCTGCCTCCGCTGGAAGCCCTGGCACGCTACGGCTTCCGCGCCGCCAACGGTGCACTGCTGTTGTGGACCAGGGAGAGGTAGCGAGACTTCACCCCGCGGGTTACCTCTCCGCCCGGTGGAAGATGATGATGAAGCCGTCCCCGTCGTTGTCTTCGCCGACCGTCACCGAGAGCTCCCGCCCCTTGCCGTCCGAATACGTGCTGGCCTTGAGTTGCGCGCGCATGGCGTCATCCCTGGTGTGCGTCACCGTGGATGATTGGCCGCTGTCCTCCAGTTCTTCGGCGTACCACTCGATGACCGCCTCCGGTGATGCATCGGTCCGGAGCACGACCCCGCCGATCACGGCGTCATCGGTCTCGCTGGAAAAGAGCCGCTTGTGCACGCGGGCATCCGGGTGTACCGGTACCCACCGAGGCAGCGCCGCGGAGGCGTCTCCAGCTCCGAAGCGCATTTCCTCGCCGTCGGCCGAGACCCGCAGGAACCCGCCGTCCTCGTCCCCCCGCACCTCGATCGTGGCGTTGCCCTCGGACGTCCTGATGCGCAGCACTCCGCCGCGGTCGTCCGCCTCTCCGTCAAAGTCGATCCCTGCCCGGATCCCCTCGCCGAACGACTGCGCGACACCGGACAGATCCACGGTGACAAGTTCACCCGCGTCACCGACCCTCAGGACCACCTGGCCGGCATCTTCGTCGGACGCGACCACTTGCACATCGTCGCTGAACCGCTCGGCCATGTCCGCGAAGGTCTCCGCCGGGTTCTCGCGGAAATCCTCCGCCATCTCGGTGGCCTTCCTGACGAACAGCAAGCCCGCCACCACCAGCACGGTCAGGCCGACGGCGAAGAAGGCCCCCACCACCAGCGCGATCTTGGCGAGGGGTGACATGCCACTCCGCCGTTGGTGACGGGTCGCTTCTGCGTACGGATCTGACATCTGTTCCCTCCCGGGTTGGTCCGGCCTCCGGATTTTCGGTGGCGTAACACTGCTGTTGTTTGCTACGCTACGAGCCACAGGGGCATCCTGTTTCGCCGGCGGGACGGGCAGTGGTACCTTGCCTTCGCCGGAGGGGCACGACACCGGCCCGAACCCTCTCGAGGGAGGAGCGAACATTCCGTACCCGATTGCACAAGTCCTGGTGACCCTTCTGGCCCTCTACCTCGCGGCCGGGGCCATCTTCGCGGTGCCGTTCGCGTGGAGGGGCGCGAGCGCGGTCGATCCCGCGGCCAGGGGCGCGACCGTCGGCTTCCGGATCCTGATCACTCCCGGCGTGGTGGTGCTCTGGCCGGCTCTGCTGATGAAGTGGCGACGAGCCCGGCGGGGCTTGTCGTGAGGCCCGGACACCGATGAGGCTCGCTCACCGGTCCGCGCACGCGAAGGCGGTGCTGGCGAGCGCCGTCGTTGCGGGTGGCGTGCTCGCCTATGGATGGGGGATCCGCACGGCTCGGCCTGTGCCGAATTCGATCCCGGAAGATGCACCGGCCCCATCGGAAACGATCTGGGGGATCTCTGTGGAGACGCACGCGGGACCAGCCCGGATCGAACTCCTCGCCGACGCGTCCGATGCCCGGGTGCTGCGCGTCTCGCTGCCACCGGGACTGGACGCCGCCGAGCCCGGTCTCGTGTTGGAGGAGGACGGGGGCCCGCCCCGGGTTCTGGGTAGCGTGAGCGCCGGGCGAAGGCACCTCCCGGTGTCCGATGATCTTGCCGCCGGCGGACGCCTCGTCCTTCTGGACCTCGCCCGCGACATCCAACTGGGCGAGGCTGCGATCCCGGAAGGCAGCCCGTGAGCCACACCTATGCCGGGGTCGGGTGGTCGCCCCAGAAGCGGAGGTACGACCTCGTGGTCGCGGCGTGCATGGCGGCGTACTCGGGAACCTTCATCGCCGTCACCGTCCTCACCCAGCCCCACGTCACGGCCGAGACCCTCGTGCTGAGAGCTTCCGGGAGCCTCGCCTTCGTGATGCTCTCGTGCGTCCTGATGATCGGCCCCCTCGCACGTATTTCGCCGCGCTTCCTTCCGGTCCTCTACAACCGGCGGCATCTGGGCGTGGCCACCTTCCTTGCCGGCCTGGTCCACGGAGCGCTCGCAGTTTTCCAGTTCCACGGGCTCGGGGACATCAACCCGTTCGTCAGCGTCCTCACCAGCGACGGCAGCCTGGGTGGCCCCGGGGGCATTCCCTTCCAGCCGCTGGGAGCGGTCGTGCTGGGCGTGCTGTTCCTCATGGCGGCGACCAGTCACGACTTCTGGCTCGCCAACCTGACGCCACGCATCTGGAAGACCCTTCACATGACCGTGTACGCGGCCTATGCGGTGTTGCTGGGGCACGTTGTGCTCGGGGCGCTGCAGGGCGAGGGGAAGGAGTACCTGTGGCCGGTGACCGCCGCCGTGACCGTTGCCGTCTTCACGGTGCACCTGTACACGGGACTCGTGGAGCGGCGTCGGGATCGAGCCGACGTGCTGGCCGAATCCGATTCATCCCGGGACTCCGACGGCTATGTGCGGACCATCGTCGCAGACGAGATTCCGGACACCGAGGGACGCGTGGTCACGCTGGGGGATGAACGGGTCGCGGTCTTCCGCAACGGTTCGACCATTTCGTGCATCTCCAACGTGTGCCGCCACCAGATGGGTCCCCTCGGGGAAGGCAGAATCATCGACGGCTGCATCACCTGCCCCTGGCACGGCTTCCAATACGACCCTGTGACCGGTTGCGCCCCACCACCCTTCACCGACCGCCTCGAGACCTACGACGTGGCCATCCGGGACGGCTTCGTGTGGGTCAACCCGGCGCCCAATCCCCTCGGCACGGCTTCCAGAACGGCGACCCTCCCCGTGGTCGCGGGGCCCCGGCCGCCGGGACAGGAGGGTCCATGACGGACTTCTACGTCGGATACCACGACCCTTCACCCCCACGGGTGCGCCGTTTCCAGCGCCGGTTCGCGGCTGCCTCCCTGGTCATCGCGGGCGCTGCCGCGGTCGTGATCGCGAGCGGTCAGCGCCAGCTCCCGGCGGCCGTCTTCGAATTCGGCACGATTCGCTCCTTCGAGGGCTTTGTCGTCGCCGACCCCTATCCGTCCCTGATCGTTCCCAGGGGACCCGTGAACTCGCGCTTTCTCCTGGTGGGACCGGGCAAGTCCGGCGCGGACGCGCTTGTCGAGGCGGTCGCCGGTGGCTGGGCCACGATGGACGGCACCCTGGCCTACCGGGACGGCCAAAGCGTCATCCAGGTCGAGCCCGGGTCGGTGGCGCGGGCGGGCGGCGCCCTGCCCCCCTCAATCGCGGAGGCAGTGCTGGGCGAACGAAGCATGGAGGGCGAGATCGTGGGAGCCAAGTGCTACCTGGGCGTCATGAACCCCGGCTCGGGGATCGCCCACCGGGCGTGCGCGGACCTGTGCATTCGCGGAGGCATCCCCCCCTTGCTCATGGTGCGGCATGAGGACGGGGCCACCGAGGGCATCATCCTGGCCGGGCCGGACGGGGAAGCCCTCGGGGAAGAGCTGTCCGGCCTGATCGCCACACCGGTCGGCGTGACCGGGAACCTGGTGCGCAAGGGGGCGACCACCGTGCTGCACGTCGATCCCGCCGAGATCAGGAGGCTGCATTGACCCGACCGGGTCGCGGCGCGGGCGGATCCCCGGCGGGTCAGCCCGCCGTGGCCCGGCCCGTGGTGCGGGGGCGCCGCGCGGCGGGTTACCCCGTGGCCCCGCACACTCTTCCCCCGGACGATATTGCCTCGGGCAGGTACAGCCTGACCTTCGCCCGCTCGATGGAGCAGCTTCGCAGCCTGCAGCGGCTCCGCTTCGAAGTCTTCAATCTGGAGCTGGGCGAGGGGTTCGATTCGTCCTTCGAATCCGGGCTCGACCAGGACGACCTCGATGAGGCCATGCACCACCTGCTCATCGTCGACACCAGCACAGGTCTGGCGGTTGGGACCTACAGGATGCAGACCGCCGCGATGGCCGCTGCGAACTGCGGCTTCTACTCGGCGCGCGAGTTCGATATCTCGGCCTTCCCGTTCGCTGTCGTGGACGATGCCGTGGAGGTCGGACGGGCGTGCATCGCCAGGACGCACCGCAACCGCCGTGTCCTTCACCTGCTCTGGCGCGGGCTGGCGCAGTACCTGACGTGGACCGGAAAGCACCTTCTCTTCGGATGCTGCTCCCTCACCACGCAGGATGGCCGAATCGGCAACGAGGTGCATGCACGGCTGGTGGACGGGGGACACCTCCATCCGGAGGTCCGGGCCTGGCCGCTGCCGGGCTACGAGTGCGGCCTTCACGGTCACGGCACCCCACCGGCGGAACCCTTCGAGATTCCTCCACTCTTCCAGAGCTACCTCAACCTCGGGGCCCGGATCTGTGGTCCTCCGGCGGTGGACAGGGAATTCGGAACCATCGACTTCCTGGTCGTGCTGGACGTCCGTCAGCTGGAGAGCCATGTCTACCGCAGCTTCTTCGGCTAGGGCGGAAACGGCCCCCGTCCCCCCTGCCCCGCGGCTGAGGGAGTGGCCACGCGTAGCAGCCAGGATCCTGATGGTCGGGGCGTGGACCACCGCGGTTGCGGGCCTCATGCTGGCCGCGTGGCTGCCGACTCTGCTTCGGTCCCGCGGCGGTCCCGCCCGGCGCGCGCGGGCGAGACGACGCGCGATGCACCGCTGGGGGCGCGGGATGATGCGCGCTACCGGCGTGCGCGTGGCCACCGAGGGCGAGGCTCCGCCCGAGGGCGTACTGGTCGTGTCCAACCACCTCTCCTACCTGGACGTCGCGGTGCTTGGCTCGGTCGTCCCGATGGTGTTCGTGTCCAAGGCAGGTGTGCGACGGTGGCCCTTCTGGGGGTTCATGGCCGCTCTGGGCGGCACGGTCTTCGTCGACCGCTCGAGGAAGCGGGACGTGATCCCCGCGCTGGCGAGCATCAGGCTGGCTCTCGAGCGGGGTGACCGCGTGATCGTCTTCCCCGAGGCCACCAGCACGAAGGGCGCAACCATCCTGCCCTTCAAGCCGGCGCTGCTGGCCGCGGCCGCCGCGGACGGCAAGCCGGTGCACTGGATGACCCTGACGTACAGCACGGCTCCCGGGAGCCCACCCGCCCGCGACCGGGTGTGCTGGTGGGGCGACATGGGATTCGTGCCGCACGCCCTGGCACTGTTCGCGCTCAGGCGGGTGCACTGCACCGTGCTTTTCGGTGACACTCCCGTTCGCTCGACCGACCGCAAGGAGCTGGCCGCGGCCCTGCGGAGCGCGATGCTCCAACGGTTCGAGCCGGTGGACGGCGGCGAGCCGCCGGGGGACAGCGGGGCATGACCCGGACGGGAGCCGCCGCGCTGACCCTGTACCTGCTGCTGCTGGGCGCATCCCACGCCGTGCGGGGCCAGCGTCCCGGACCGGAGCCTCGTTCGGGACAACACGTTCAGCGGGTGGAAGGGTGGCCGGAGCCGCAGGAGGGCGGCGTCTCGGTCGCGTATCGCGAATGGACGACGGATTCCGGGGGGAATCTGTCCGAGAGTCTGTCACAGCCCGTTCTGCTGCTCCACGGAAGCCCCGGCTCGGGGTCCGCCTTCCGGGCGCTCGGGCCCGAGCTGGCAGCCGCGGGGAGGGCGATCGCACCCGACCTTCCGGGCTTTGGAGCGTCCACTGCCAGGGTGCCCGACTACTCCATCCGGGCACACGCGGCCATGATGCTGCAGCTCCTCGATTCTCTCGCCATCGAGCGCGCGCACGTGGTGGGGTTCTCCATGGGGGGCGGGGTGGCGCTGGAGATGTACCGGGACGACCCGGCGCGGATCGCTTCGCTCACCCTGCTCTCCTCGATCGGCGTGCAGGAGCACGAACTCCTCGGCGAGTACTACCTGAACCACGCGATTCACGGCCTCCAGCTCGTCGCCATCTGGTCGTTGCTCGAACTGGTTCCCCACTTCGGGCTCGCCGACGACGGCTCCCTGGGCCACCCCTACGCCCGCAATTTCTACGACACCGACCAGCGGCCCCTCCGGGAGATCCTGCGCGGCTACGCCGGCCCCATGCTCATCGTTCACGGGACGGACGACCCTCTCGTTCCAGCGGCGGCCGCCCTGGAACACCACCGCATCGTACCCCAGTCCGAGCTGGTCATGCTCGACGGCGACCACTTCATGACCTTCCTGCGGCCAGCCCTGATCGCACCGCCGATCCGGGGATTCATGCAGCGGGCCGAATCCGGGGCGGCGACGGTCCGCACCTCTGCGGACCCGGCTCGGATCGCCGCCGCATCGGTCCCGTACGACCCCGCCTCCGCTTCCCCGGCCACCGGCTTCGCGCTCTTCGTGACCCTGCTCCTGATCGTACTGGCCACCTTCGTCAGCGAGGACCTGACGTGCATCGGGACCGGGCTCCTCATCGCGCGCGGATCGCTGCCATGGGCGCCCGGGGTGATCGCGTGCCTTGCGGGGATCGCGGTGGGGGACCTCCTCCTCTACGCGGCGGGAAGGCTGATCGGGCGCCCCGTGACCCGGATCGCGCCGTTCAGATGGCTGATCCGCCGCGAGGAGCTCGAGCGGGCGTGCCGCTGGTTCACCAGGCGCGGCGCGGCCCTGATCCTCGGAGGCCGTTTCGTGCCCGGCACGCGCCTGCCCACCTACGTCGGCGCGGGGGTGGTGCGGATGCCGCTGCTGCGCTTCACCTTCTGGATCCTGGTCGCCGCCGCGCTCTGGACCCCGCTTCTGGTCGGCGGCACGGCGCTCTTCGGCACTGTAGCGGCCGAGCGAATCGGTGCATTTCAGGATCGGGCGCTCCCATGGCTGATCGTCATCGCTCTGGGGGCTCTGCTTGCGCTCCGTCTGCTCGTGCCGCTACTCAGCGCAGAAGGGCGGCGCAGATCCGCGGCCGGTTGGAGCCGTCTCGGGCGGTGGGAGTTCTGGCCACCCCTGATCTTCTACCGTCCGGTCGTCGCGCGCGTGCTGTGGCTCGGCCTGCGGCACAGGTCGCTCACCCTGTTCACTGCCGCCAACCCCTCGTTTCCGGACGGCGGCTTCGTGGGCGAATCCAAGTCGCGCATCCTGGCCGCGATCGGTGACCGGAGCCGGGTGGCGGATACGTGGCGGGTGGGCAGCGGGGCGGGCGGGGCGGACGCGGTGGCGCCGTGGGCGGAGGGCGCGGCGGACCTGCCGCTGGTGGTCAAGCCCGATGTCGGGGAGAGGGGGGCGGGCGTGGAGATCGTGAGAAACCGGCAGGAGCTGGACGAGCGGCTGGCCGCTCCGGGGCCGGGGCTGATCGTGCAGGAGTACGTGCCGGGCGAGGAGCTGGGCGTCTTCTACTACCGCATCCCGGGAGAGGAGCGCGGGCACATCTTCGGGATCACCGAGAAGCATCCGCCCGCCGTCACCGGGGACGGACGGCAGACCATCGGCGGCCTGATCCTCCACGACAAGCGGCTCCGCTGCCAGCGGCGGATGTTCGCAAGACAGCTGGGAGCGGCAATCGACCGGGTGCCCGGCCCGGGCGAACGCGTCATTCTGGAGGAGCGGGGGAACCACTGCTACGGGTGCGAGTTCCGCGACGGAGGCCACCTCGAGACGCCCGCCCTCGCCGCGGCCATCGAAGAGGTGAGCCGGAGTATTGACGGCTTCTACTTCGGGCGCTACGACATCCGGGGCCCCACGATGGAAGACATCCAGGCAGGACGCTTCAAGGTGATCGAACTCAACGGCGTCTCATCCGAGGCAACCAACATCTACGACTCGCGCAACACCCTTTTCGCCGCGTACGGTACGCTGTTCCGACAGTGGACGCTGGCGTTCCGCATCGGGGCGGCCAACCGGGCCCGGGGCGTGGAGCCGTCGCGGCTGCTGCCCCTGGTGGGCCGCCTCGTGCGTCACTTCCGGCCCTCCGGAGCGAGGTGGCATGCGCGTCGGGCGCCGGCGCGGAAGGCCACGAACGACGCAGCTTCGGCAACATCGAAGGGGGCGAGATAGCGATGGCCTGGATCAGGGAGATCACGCGAGACAAGGCCACCGGGCTCCTCAAGCGGGAACTCGACGAGGCTGTGCGCCGTTCGGGCCGGGTGTGGAACATCGTGCAGGTGATGAGCCTCAACGCGCCGGTGCTCAGGGCGGCAATGGGGCAGTACGCGGCCGTGATGTTCGGCCCGTCGCCCCTGTCCCGGTTTCAGCGCGAACTGCTGGCCACCGTCGTATCGGCCGAGCTCGATTGCTTCTACTGAACGCAGGCGCACGCGCATGACCTCCGGGCCGAGGTCGAGAAGACGGGCATGAGCGCGGAGGCGGGGGACGCCCTCGTCCATGCCATCGTGGACAACTGGGGGAACGCGGAGCTTCCCCGCGCCGAAAGGGCCCTGTGCGCATTCGCGGTCAAGCTGACGGCCGGGGAGACGCCCATGTCGGCCGGAGACCTCGACCGGTTGCGGGCCGAAGGGCTGGACGACCGGGCGATTCATGACGCCGTGCAGGTGATCGGCTTCTTCAACTACATCACGCGAGTCGCGGACGGGTTGGGAGTCGAGGCGGAAGAGTTCATTGACCGGTGGGGGGTGGACGGGTAACCCTGTTTCGTCGTACCTTGCGGCCCGACCGGTGCAAAGGGGCGTCCCCGGGCGCGGGACTTACCAAGGAGCGAGACAAGAATGACTGGACAGGGCGGTACGCGGATCAGAGTCACCCTGAGATGGCTGCAGATACTCGACAACCTCGAGCCGTTCTTCAAGGAGAAGGGCGAGTTCGTCTTCTGGTCGAAAGTCATCACCGACAACCACGGTGGCAATGTCCAGGAAACGCGGATGCCCTCGAAGGGGCACTACTCGATCTCCGATCGTCCCCGCTGGAACCGCCTGCAGAACCTGGACAAGGTTCTCTTCGAGGGAGAGGTCACCGACCATCTGGTCGTGGAGCTGAGGGGCGAGGAGATCGACCAGTTCAGCGCCAACGATCAGCTGGACACCTACCGCCGGACCTTCACGGGGCCGATCGGGCACCACGTCGCCGTCATTCAGCCCGGGGACGAGGGTTCCGATGACCCGGAGAACATGACCAACTGGCGGATTGGCTACGAGATCGAGGCCGTGTAGCGGACTTGGCGAACCCCCCGGCGGCGGTTGAAATCCCGACCCGGAGTCAAGCCAGAGAGGCCGCGACGCGCCGGATCTTTTCCACCATCGAGTAGAACCCGTTGCGCCGGTTGGGGCTCAACGCTTCGCCCAGCTTCAACCGTTCGAATATGTCCGACAGGTCCACTGCCAGCGCGTCCTCGGGGGGCTGGCCGTTGTAGACCTCCGCCAGGATGGCGAAGAGTCCCTTCACGATGACGGACTCCGAATCTCCCACGAAACGCAGAACCGGCGGATCGTCGTCTTCCAGTCCCCCCGCAAGCCAGGCCGGGCTCATGCATCCGCGCACCTGGTTCTCTTCGGTCCTGAGTTCGGGAGGCATGGGGGGCAAACGCCGCCCGAGCTGAATGATGTAGTGGTAGCGCAGGGTGCGGTCGGCAAGACTGTTCAGCCTCTTTTCCAGCTCATCGATGGTCATTCAGAGGGGCCCTCTTGCGGATATCCGAATAAAAGCCGAACTTACGGGATGCGTATTCTACCTGTCAAGCGGCAGCACCCTTCCGGAGGTCATGAGAAGCCGTTCGCTCCGAATCCGAAGGCCGGCCGGTCCGCCCGCGCACTCTGGAACCGGACCGCCCAGCGGATCAGGGGCCGCGCGGTACCTTACGACCCTCCGAACCGTTTCGAAACCGTTCACCTGGAAATGGATCCCGGGCAACTGATCGACGAGAAGCCTCGGACCGAGTTTCTGGCCGATTCCACGAGGGCGATCGTTTCCCGCAACCAGAGCCCGGACGTCGGGTTCGACGCCTCCGTCAATCCCTACCGCGGGTGCGAGCACGGCTGCGTGTACTGCTATGCACGGCCCACGCACGAGTACCTGGGCTTCTCGTCGGGCCTCGACTTCGAACGGAAGATCCTGGTCAAGCACAAAGCCCCGCAACTGCTTCGGGACGCTCTGTCGGCCCCTGGCTGGAAGCCCCGGGTCATCGGGATGTCGGGGGTCACCGACGCCTACCAGCCGGTGGAGCGCGGGCTCGAGCTCACCCGGGGCTGCCTGAAGGTGCTCAGGGACTTCAGGAACCCGGTCACAATCGTGACAAAGAACCACCTGGTCACCAGGGACGCGGACCTTCTGAGCGACCTGGCCGCGCACGACTGCGTGCACGTCACGGTCTCGGTGACCACACTTCGCAACGAACTGCAACGCATCATGGAGCCCAGAACGTCCATCCCGGCGAGGCGCCTCGACGCGATCCACCGGCTGGCTTCCGCCGGGATTCCGGTGGGGGTGTTCGTCGCGCCCGTGATCCCCGGACTCACCGACGAAGAGGTCCCCTCCATCGTCAGGGCGGCGGCTGAAGCGGGAGCCATGTACGCCTCGTTCCTGCTGGTGAGGCTTCCGCTCGGTGTGGCGGACCACTTCACGCACTGGCTGGAGACCCACCTGCCCGACCGGAAGGACAAGGTGCTGGGGAGGATTCGCCAGGCTCGCGGTGGAAAGCTGAACGACGGCGCCTTTCACCGCCGCTTCCGCGGTGAGGGACAGTACGCCGGGCAACTCGAGGGGCTGTTTCGGGCCGCAGTCCGCCAGGCGGGGCTGGAAGGCGCACCGCCACCGCTCTCGGTCGCGGGCTTCAGGCGTGACGGCGGGGTCCAGCGAGACCTGTTTTCCTAGAGTCTGCTCAGGATGTAGGTGTAGGCCGCAACGGCTTCCACTTGTGCGTCGGTCAGAGGCATTCCGGCGCGCGGAAGCATGGCGCCGGGATGTTCCAGCGGCTGCGAGACGCCGGTCTTCACCAACTCGACGATCGAGGAGTACTCCCCGTCCACGTTGAGCCAGGCATCGTCGGTGAGGTCGGGCGCCAGGGGGCCGCCCGTTGCTTCCACCGTGTGGCAGGTGAAGCAGATCCCGCCACCGTTGAAGAGATCCCTGCCCTCTTCGACCATCGCCACCGTCACACCCTCCGGGAGGATGGCCGGGTCGATGTTCAGCGCTTCTTCGGCAACAGCGGCCTCCTCCGCGGGAGCCGCGGATTCGCCGGGAGCCCCGTTCGCGCCGTTCCCCGAGTCTCCACCGCCGCAGGCCGCCAGAAGTGCGAGCAGCGCCGCCGGAACCCATTGCCGGGGCATTGGAGCCCTTCTTGTCTCGATCATTATCTTGTTTCCTCGATTGTCGAACTCATGAAACGTAAATCGGAAGCTCGCAAATGAGAGCAGGGCCGGTCAACCTGAAGACGCTGCGATCGCCGCAAAAGGGGTCCGCGGCGTGACACGTCCGGGGACGCGCACAGCGATCGTCGGTGCCGGCCCCGCCGGATTCTTCACGGCGGAAGCGCTCCTCAAGGGAGGGACGGCCGTCGCGGTCGACATCATCAACAGCCTGCCGACTCCCTTCGGCCTCGTTCGCGACGGCGTCGCGCCGGACCACCAGGCCATCAAGTCCGTGGCGCGGGTGTACCAGAAGATCCTGGCCCGGGACGAGGTCCGCTACTTCGGGAACGTGACGCTCGGCAGGGACGTAACCGTCGACGAGTTGCGGTCCCGCTACGACCAGATCGTCTACGCGGTGGGCGCGCAGAGCGACCGCAGGCTGAACATCCCGGGCGAGGATCTGGAGGGGAGCCATCCCGCGCTGCGTTTCGTCGCGTGGTACAACGGTCATCCCGGCTTCCGGGACGCGGAGTTCGATCTCGGCTGTGAGGACGTCGTGGTGATCGGAAACGGGAACGTGGCCATCGACGTCGCGCGCATCCTGGTGCTTTCGCTCGACCGTCTCGCGACCACCGACATCGCCGACCACGCCCTGGAGGCGCTCCGCAAGAGCCGGGTGAAGAGGGTGACCCTGCTGGGCCGCCGTGGCCCTGTCCAGGCATCGTTCACGAATCCGGAGCTGCGCGAGTTCGGCCGGCTGGACGGAGTGTGCGCCGAGGTCGACGCAAGCGAACTCGAGACCGACGCCGCCAGCCTGGCCGCGCTGGAAGGAAACGCCGTGAAGACCCGCAACATGAACACGCTGCGCGGCTATGCGGGGGTGGGAGCGGACGGGGCGCGCGACGGTGACCGGGTGGTGCGCTTCCGGTTCCTGGTCTCGCCGCTGGAGGTTGTGGGCGAGGGCGGCCGCGTCACCGGCGTGAGGATCGAGAGGAACCGCCTGGTGGAGCAGGCCGACGGCTACATGCGCGCCATGGGCACCGGCGAGACGGAGACGCTGCCGTGCGGGATGATGATCCGGTCCGTGGGATACCGGGGCGCGCCGGTCCCGGGTGTGCCCTTCGACGAGGCGCGCGGGATCGTGCCGAACGAGGGGGGGCGGGTGTTGGCGGCGGCAGGGAGCGCCGAGACCGTGCCGGGCGAATACGTGGTGGGGTGGGCGAAGAGGGGGCCGTCGGGGGTGATCGGGACGAACAAGGCGGACGCTGCAGGCACGGTGGCGCTGATGGGCGAGGACCGGGAAGGGGGGGTCTTCGCGGGGGGACGGAGGGTGGGGGGTGGCGGGGCCGGCACCGGGGGCGACGAGGGTCTGCCGGCCCTGTTGCGCGAACGAGGCGTCCACTGGGTCGACAACGAGGGTTGGGAGCGGCTCGACGCCCACGAGACCGCCCGCGGCAAGGTTCAGGGGCGGCCCCGGGTGAAGCTGTGCTCGATCGCGGAGATGCTGGAGGCTGCGAGGGGGCCCGCGACCGTCGCCTGACTCGGATCCCTGTCCGCCCGTCGAGCCGGTCAGCCCACCCCGGCAGCCAGCCGCCACACCTGCGCCACCAGGAAGCAGACCACAAAGCCCATCGCCAGCGGCAGCAACGCCGACACGGTCGTCCAGCGGCCGCTCTTCGTTTCCTTGTAGATGGTGTAGATGGTCGTCGAACAGGGGTTATGCAGCAAGCTGAACAGCATGAGGTTCACGCCGGTCAGCAACGTCCATCCACCGGCATGGAGCAATCCCGCCATCTCCCCCGCCGAATCTCTCTCGAACATGACGCCCGCGCCGTCGCCCAGCTCGGGCATGCCCAGCGTCATGACCGTCAGCATGAGCACGGTAGGGATCACGATCTCGTTGGCCGGGATCGCGATGATGTAGGCGAGCAGGACCACCCCGTTCAGGCCAAGCAGGATTGCGAACGGGTCCAGAAGATCGATGCCGTGCTGGGCGATCGAGATCCCGCCGACGGTGATGTTCGAGATCAGCCAGATGACCGCGCCGGCGGGGATCGCGAAGAGGACCGCGCGCCAGAGGATGATCAGCGTGCGATCGATGACCGAGGTGTACAGCGTCTGCAGGACGCGCGGGGGGCGGTAGGGGGGAAGCTCCAGCGAGAATGTCGTGGCTTCGCCCTTGAGCACCGTATTGGAGAGGCCCCACGATGTCAGGAACATGAAGAAGATGCCCAGGAGCGCGATTGTGACGACCGCGCCCGCCGAGACCAGCCCCGCGAGGTGGGGCGGGACCAGCGCCCCGATGAAGATGGTCGCGATCAGGATCTGGGTCGGCCACCGCCCGTTGCAGAGCGAGAAGTTGTTGGTGATCACCGCGATGAGGCGCTCCCTGGGGCTGTCGATCACACGCGTGGCAACGACGCCGGCCGCGTTGCACCCGAAGCCCATGCTCATCGTGAGCGCCTGCTTCCCGTGGGCGCCGGCCCGGCGGAAGAGCGAATCCAGGTTGAAGGCCACGCGCGGCAGGTAGCCGAAGTCCTCCAGCAGCGTGAAGAGCGGGAAGAAGATGGCCATCGGCGGTAGCATCACGCTGACGACCCACGCCGTCGCCAGATAGACACCGTCGAAGAGGAACCCGCTAAGCCACCAGGGCATTCGGGCCCATTCACCGAAGCCGAGCAGGACGGGGTGAAGGTTGTCGATGAGAAGGGTCGCCAGCATGGCCGAAGGGACGTTGGCTCCGGCGATCGTAAGCCAGAAGACGACCGCGAGGATCATGAGCATGAGCGGGAAACCGAAAACGCGGCTGGTGAGCCACCGGTCGAGCTTACGATCCAGTTCGCCTCCCTCCTTGACCGCGGCGCGGCGGACGCTCAAGCCCGCGATTCGGGCCGCTTCCCCGTAGAGATTCGCGGCAACCGCATCGTGAAAGCCCGGGCGCAGGTTCCATCGCTGGCGGGTGGCGGCGTCCAGGATCCGGCCGCGGCCCCGTGTCACCTCGATGGCCGTGGCGGGACCGGGCGGTGCCTCTCCCGCATCACCGCCGATATCCGGGGAGCCAGGGGCACCCTTCCCCTCGAGGTCACCGATCTCGCCCGTGCGCACCGCTTCCACCACCCGTTCGTCGGCGTTGAGCAGTCTGAGCGCCACCCAATTGGCGTTCGGGAGCTCCGGAAACTCCTCCACGATGAGGGGCACGATGGCGTCGATCGCCTCCTCGACCTCTGGCGGATGGGATCCGATGCGGCGCGGGTTCGTGATCCGTGTCCCCGCGGCGACTTCGGCGGCAGCCTTCAGGAGAGCGTCGACGCCCTCTCCCTGGCGGGCGACGGTCGGCACCACGGGTACGCCCAGTTCCCTTTCGAGTCGCTTTGCGTCCACCGACACGCCGTGCCGGCGGGCTTCGTCCACGAGATTGAGACAGACGACCACCCGATCGGTGATCTCGAGAATCTGGAGAACCAGATTCAGGTTGCGCTCCAGGCGCATCGCGTCGACGACGACGACCGTGACGTCCGGCTGGCCGAACAGGATGAAGTCGCGAGCCACCTCCTCGTCCGCACTTCCCGCCTGCAGCGAATACGTGCCGGGAAGGTCGACGACCTTGACCCGGCGCCCGTCGTGCAGGAACGCGCCCTCGGCCCTGGCAACCGTCTTTCCGGGCCAGTTGCCGGTGTGCTGCCGCAGCCCCGTCAGCGCATTGAACACGGTGGTCTTGCCCACGTTGGGGTTTCCGGCGAGGGCGATGAGGTGGTCCCACTTGTGGGGGCTCAACCCCAGGCGCACCAGGTTGCGGGCACGGCGCGTGGATGGTCCGGCGGGGGTCCGGGCGGTGGCGGTGGCGGTCATGACGCCTCTCGCACATATGTGTCGTCGACCTGAATGAACGCGGCTTGCTCTTTGCGCAGCGCGATCAGGGCACCCCGGATGTCATACGCGACGGGATCTCCGCCCGCGCTTCGCATCCGCGCGTGCACGACGGTGCCCGGGACTACCCCGAGGTCCAGCAGCCTGCGGCGGGCCGGCCCCCGGCACAGCGTCGAAATCCCGACGACCGTGGCGAAATCACCGGGCTCGACGTCGGCAAGGGTGCGGGACCAACGGGGGTCCACGACGTCCTCCGCGGGCTCCACCGTGACGTTGCGCGCCAGCGACCCGGGGATTTCGTACCGCTTCTCCCCGGTGCGGAAGTGCACGCGACCGGCCTCCCCCTCGAGGCGTTCCACCGGCGTCATGAGGCCGATCCCGAGAGCGATCAGATCCCGGTAGATCTCCGCGGGCTCGTCCTCCAGGTGGGTGACCAGGGCCCTTTCTCCCGGCTTGAGCGACGAAAGCGGCATTCCCCGGCGGTCGGGAACGTCTCCGGACGCCGTCGGGATCGGGTCGCCGTGAGGGTCATAGACGGGGTGTCCCAACGCCGCCGCCAACTCCTCGGTCTCGGACGCCGAAAGGGTGTGTTCGCGCTTCTCGGCCTGGTCATGCCAGTCCTCGGGCGGCGTACCCGTCCGGTCGGCAAGGAACCGCTCCCAGAGACGGTGTGTGCGCACGATCCTCAGGGCCTGTTCGCGGCCCGGCCCGGTCAGATCGAAGACTTCGTCCCGGGCGGTTACGAGGTTTCTCTCCTCCAGCCGTTGAAGGAGCCGGATGGCCTGGTGCCGCGAGACCTGCGAACCACCCGCCACGCTGTCCGCGGTCGCGGGGAGTCGGTCGTACTCGAGCTTGTAGAGCTGTTTGAGCACGTCTTCGAGGCGGACCCGGTCAGTCAGCATCCAATGGCGCCTGAGAAGCGCGACAATCCCCCTCGAAGGCCACAGGGCGATGGCGGTGACGGCCGAAAGGGCGGCAAATGCCGCGAGCGCCAGACCTGGATCGGGCATCGTCGTTGGGGTTCCTGGCCGTGAGGATGAAGGCAACAATCGGTCGTAAAGTTTAGGCAAGCCTAAATATTATCGCAACCCCACCGTGGCCCAGCCGCGGAAGACGGGCCGTGCCCGACGGGATCCCGCAGGGGGATTCCTTCCGTCCAGGGCCATGGTACCCTATTGTTCGTGTCAGGAGGAAAACGTGGTGGCATGAGGAAAACGATCGTGATTGCGGGACTGGCCGTTGCGGCCGGGGTGCTGACCCCGGCGGCCGGTTCGGCGCAGAGGACCCAGAGGTTCCCGGGAGTGCCGGGGAGTGACGGGATGTCCGCAGCCGCGAACCGGGCGGAGTACTACGCCGACGTTCTGTTGCACACCAACGAGATCCTCACCAGGTGGCGCGAAGCCTGGGCCGCCGACGAGCTGGACGAATTGCTGGAGCTGTACACCGAGGACGCCACCTTCATCTTCACCGACGACGCTCCGGTCCGGGGCCGGGAAGCCATCCGGGAAAAGCTGACGTCGCTGCTCCAGGAAACCGGAGAGGTACAGGCCGCATATTCCGACTTCGACGCCAGTGGGCGCATGGGCTTCATTTCGGGGATGATGCACTTCCAGATGCAGGACGCACGGAGCTTGCGGACCGTGACGGGCATCCACCTGACCGTCCTCATCCGCCGGGGCCGGGACTGGAGGATCCGCACCCAGCTGTTCAGGCTGGACGAGGGAGCGACTCCCCAACCGCGGAGTTGAAGGGGCCGATCAGGGGTCAAGGGGCCCAGGCCGAGGATCGGGGCGCAGCCGGCCCACTCTACTTGTTCAGCCGGTACACCCGGACGTACTGCACATCCAATTCGTCGGTCCAGACGCCCAGCACGTAGTCGCCGCCGATCTCCATGTAGGGCGCCTGGTACTGGACGAACCCACGCTCCAGCCCGGGTGGCAGCGCGACGCTTCCCAGCCAGGTGCCGTCCGGTGCGTGGACCTCGAAGGGCGGGGGTTCGGCGCCGGCGATGTAGTACGGCGCCACCCAGAGGTTGCCGGCCGTGTCGACGTGGACGGAGCGGAGGACGGGCAGCGTTGGTGCCCTGGGGAAGTCACGCCACATCTGCCTGATACCGTTCACATGCTCATTGGGCGCGTCTTCAGGGTTCGGGAAGGCGATTTCGATGATTCCGTTCAGGTGGGCGTCGAACACCGCGTCGGTCACAGCGCCGGGCGCGACCTCGCGACGGACGATCTGCTCGATGGCGCCGTCCATGGGAGATACGATCCGAACGGAATAGGCCTCCGTGTCGATGACCGCGAGGCGCCCGGCAGTCGCTCCGTATTCGGGCATGTTGGAGAAGGCGTACCTCCCGTGAGAGTAGCCGCCGTTGTCGCGCCAATGCACCTCCGCCTCACCTCCGGGAAGCACCAGAAGCGATGTGGTTGCACCGTCTGTCAGGTCCAAGGCTACAACTCGTTCCTTGGGCCAGCGGACGATGCCCGTAGGCATTTCGCCGTCGAGAACCAGATAACGCAGGATCAAGCGGCCTTGCACCACCGCTACCGCCTTGTCCGGAACCGGCCCGGCGGGCTGCCCGCCGGAGAGGGACAATGCGGTTGGGAAGGTCCGCGCCATCTCGCCCCCCGGACCGAAGACCTGCACGCGCAGCAGGCTGTTGTCGAAGGTGACAAGCGAATCGCCGGCCATCGTGCCCACGAAGTCCAGGCTGCCGAATTCGCCCGGGCCCTCCCCCGGCCTGCCGGTGCGCCACAGGAACCGTCCCTCAGCGTCGTAGCCTCGCAGTTCCGACGCGCCACGGTCCGCGACGACGATGTGTCCGGTGCTCAGGCGCACAGCCCCGACGACCTGGGCGAACTCGTACTCGGAAGCACCGTTGACCGTGCCGATCTCGACGAGGGGGTCATCGTCGACCGTCCAGCCTTCGCCGGGGCCCCACAGCGGCGTGTTGACCGTGGCAATGGCGATCCCGGCCGAGTCGGTGTGCATGGTGTGCACTGCAGCAGGGGCGGTGTCGCAGGCGGCAACCGCCAGCAGAATCGCCGTAGCGGCTGCGTTGGAGGGACATCCCGTCACCCCGGCCACCTCGGAATCGGCCGCCCCGGCGTCCACGGCACGCCCGCGGCTTCCACCTCCGCCTCCAGAGCGGCCAGGTCCCCTTCCACCAGTGCCCGCAGCGCTTCCGACATCTCCGCGAGCTGGTCCGAGGCCACCGCATGGCTCTCGCGCTGGGTGGTGGTCGGCGCCGAAGTCGCCCTGAACTGAGCGCCCACGATCCGCCCGATGCGCTGCATGACCGACGGCGGCGCGAACTCGGCCCGGTCGAGCGCGGTTCGATCCCGCGACAGCACGCGCCCGATCTCGAAGAGGCGCTCCTCCAAGGCGGTGATGCGCGTCTCGTACGGCGCCGCGTCCAGCCCGGGGGCGGCGCGCACCGCCCGGCGCAGAAGGGCCAGCCGCTCTGAGGTCTCGCGTGCCGCGCGGTCCACCGCGACGGCGACCCGTTGCAGCTCCGCGACTTCGCGCTGGAAGGCCAGCAGGGCGTCGCGGTCGGCGGCGGCCAGCGTCGCGGTGCCGAGCGGCTTGACCGTGAAGGACTGCGGCGCCGTGAGATCCTCGTAGCCGTCGCCGGCGACCAACACCACGCGCGCCGAGTACTCCCCGGGCGCCACCATCGGGCCGTCGGCCTCGCCGCCGCCCGGCGCGGGGGGTTCCAGTGACGCATACCGCAGGTCCCACGCAATGCGATGCAGGCCCGAAGTCCGCGGCCCCGGGACGCGCCGCACCACGTCGCCCGCCTCGTCGGACACCACCAGGAACACCTCGGGGGGCCGCTCCGTGTCTTCGGCGGCCAGCGTGGCCCTGTCGGGGTACACGATGTCCTCGCCCCGCGCCAGCGCCTCCCGCTCAAGGCGCTGCCGCCGCTCCTTCAGCGACTCGTAGCCGTCCCGCAGGTGGTAGGTGAGCACGGCTCCGAAGGGCGGGTTGGGCGCCGTGTAGAAGGCGTCGCCAAAGGTCCCCTTTTCCTGTCCGCCGAGCGGGCGCGCCGGGATGTACGCCCAGGGGTCCTTCACGGGAAAGAGGTGCGCCGCGCCCGCCGCAACCGCCTCGTCCATCTCACGCAACGGCGAGTAGTCGTCCAGGATGTAGAAGCCGCGCCCAAAGGTCGCCAGGACCAGGTCGTCCTCGCGGCGCTGGATCTCCAGGTCCCGCACCGCGATGGTCGGCAGTCCCCCCCTCAGCCGGACCCACGACCCACCCCCTTCGCGCGTCACGAAGAGCCCGAACTCGGTGCCCAGGAAGAGCAGGTCCGGGTCGACGTGGTCTTCCATGAGGGTCCAGCTCGACTGTCCGTCGGGCACGTCCCCCGTGATGTTCGTCCAGCTCGCTCCCCGGTCGTCGCTCCGCGCCACGTACGGCCGGAAGTCGCCCTCCTTGTGGTTGTTGAAGACGGCGTAGACCCGGTCCGCCATGTGCCGGGACGCCACCACGTCGGCCACGTAGGCCATGGCAGGCACCCCGGGAAAGACCTCCTCCCGGCGCCACTCTCCACCGCCGTCCTCGCTCACCTGCACGAGTCCGTCATCCGTCCCCACGTACAGCAGCCCCTCGACCAGCGGCGACTCGTCGAGCGCCACGATCGTCCCGTACGGCGACGTGAAGACGTTCTTCCACACCGCCTCGGGCGGCCAGATGCGCCCCATCACCGGGCGCTGGTTGCGGTCGAGTCCCCGGCTGAGGTCCCCGCTGACCGCCGTCCAGCTCTCGGCGCGGTCGTCGGAGCGGAAGAGCTTCTGGGCCGCGAAATACACCCGTCTCGAGTCGTGCGGGCTGATGATCAGCGGCGAGTCCCAGTGCCAGCGCAGCGCCCCTTCTCCGGGCTCGGGCTGCGGCTGGATGTCCAGCTCCTCGCCGCTGGCCCGGTCGTAGCGCACGATTCCCGCGTACTGGGACTGCGTGTAGACGATGTTCGGGTCATCCGGGTCCACGCGCGCCTGGAAGCCATCGCCCCCGTGGGTGATGAACCAGTCGCTGTTGCGGATCCCGTGCACGTTGTCGGTACGCGTCGGCCCGCCCACGGACGAGTTGTCCTGCGTGCCGCCGTACACCGTGTAGAAGGGCGCCTTGTTGTCGATGCCGACCCGGTAGAACTGCATCAGCGGCAGGTTGCCCGAGACGTAGCGCCACGTTTGCGTGCGGTCGAACGTCTCGTAGAGCCCCCCGTCGGAGCCGACGAGCATGTAATCCGGGTCGTCGGGGTCGAAGACGATCTCGTGGTTGTCCACGTGCTTGAAGCGCGTATTGACCCGCTCGAAGGTTCGCCCGCCGTCCTCGGTGACGTGGATGAAAACGTCTACCGCGTACACCCGGTCCATCCGGTGCGGATCCGGGTACAGCTCGCCGTAGTACTGCGGGTCCACCACGATGTAGTCCGACATGCGGACCCAGGTCTCGCCCTTGTCCGGCGAGCGGTAGAAGCCACTGCGGTCTTCGGTGGCGGCGGCATTGGCGTAGAGGACGTCCGGGTCGATCGGTGACACCGCCAGTGCGATCCGCCCCAGATCGCCGGAGGGCAGCCCGCGCGTGATGTCGCGCCAGCTCTCGCCGCCGTCCGTGCTCTTCCAGACGCCCGACTCGGGTCCCCCGGAGACGAGCACCCCCACATGCCGCCGCCGCTGGAAGGCCACCGCGTACAGCACGTCGGGGTCGCGCGGGTCCAGAGCCACGTCGGCGATGCCGGTGTTCTCGCTGATCTCGAGCACCGGGACCCATGTTTCGCCTCCGTCGGTGGTCTTGAAGAGCCCGCGCTCGCCGCCGGGAGCCCACAGCCCGCCCATCGCCGCCGCGTACACCACGTCCGGGTCGCGTGGATCGATCAGGATCCGGCCGATGTGCTCCGAAGTGCGCAGGCCCGTGTTCGTCCAGCTCCGCCCGCCGTTCAGGCTCTTGTAGACGCCGTCCCCCCACCCCACGCTGCGCTGGCTCGTGTTCTCGCCGGTGCCGAGCCAGATGACGTTGGAATCCGTGGGGTCGATGGCGATCGAGCCGGTCGAGTACGAGGGTTGGTCGTCGAAGACCGGCGTCCACGTGGTGCCGCGATTCTCCGTCTTCCAGACGTTGGACGAAGACGTCGCCACATACCACACGCTCCGATTTGTCGGGTCGACGGCCACGTCCGCGATCCTGCCGGACATGAAGGCGGGGCCGATGCCGCGGAGTTCGAGCGCTGACAGGAAGCCGGCGTCGATGGCGGGAGCCGAGGGCGACTGGGCGGGCAGCGGATGCCAGGTGGCGCAAACGGCAGCCAGGGCCAGGGCGGCGGCCGGGCCCCTGCGGACCCCGGTGCTCGGCGTCGCGGAACGGGTGAGGGCGGAGTTGGCGGCTGTGGTGGGGAACCTCATGCGTGTCCTCGGTGGCGGTTGATGAAGGGAGGTGGGGCGGCTGGTAGCAGGATGCTCGCGGCGGTCCGACACCGCAATCACCCCAGCTCCCAGAATGCCCCGCCGAGCCCCGCCTCGCGAAGGGATGCTTGCCTTGCAGCCCCGGTGGCTGGCCGCCAGTCGTCGCTGAACCTGCCCCCGTACCAGTGGTGGCTCAGCCCTCCCAGCACATCGACCGGCACCGTCGCGCCCCGGTCGTCACCGTGTTCGATCGCCCACGCCCTGGCATCCCCCTCCGACCGGAAGGCCACGATGTTGCGTCACGTGAAGCCGATGTCGTCCCAGAAGTCGCGCGCAGGAACCGGCAACCTGACGACGGAGCCCTCGGGTCCGACCCTGCGGCCCACGTTCGTCAAGTCGAAGCGCACCCCCGAGTGCGGACACACGGTTGGGGTGCGGCCGTCGGTACCGAGGATGAGAGGTATCGCGATCGCATCCCAGGCGCAGTTGGCCCAGTAGTCTCCGACCGGCGTCTCGACCCGGTATGGCGTAGGAACCGCCGAGAAGGGGTGGGCCATCCAGACCTCGCCAGCCTGGTCCAGGGCGAGCACGTGAGCGTCGGCGAGGAACCGCAGGGCCCGGTCGACTTCGACGGCCTCGACCCCCAACTCTTTTCGCAGCCCGGCTCGGCCTGGAACCACACCCGATTCCCTGATCTTCCGGTAAAGGTGCCCGCGCAGACGCCAGGCGACGGCGTCCGATCCGCATGCCAACGCCGGGTCACGCCGTCCTGCCTGGCCGCGGGTCATCCTGGTCCCCTCCTCCGCCCAAGCCAGGCGTCCAGACTCAGCCGATCCTCCTCGTACAGCACCAGCACCACGACCAGCAGCAGCGCACGCGGGAACACATGGCCGTCGAACGCGTACAGCGGCTCGGCGAGCAGATGGCCGAAGGTCACCAGCACCAGGACGCCTCCCAGCGCGTACGCCGCCTGCAGGCGCTTCCACCCCGCGAGCATCAGTGCACCGCCCGCCAGTTCGACGAAGGGGACGGCGACTCCGGTCGCCCAGAGCGACCACTCGGGCAAAAAGGTGTCGGCGTAGGGCCCCACGAAGAGGTTTCTCGCGTGCGCGACCGCGCCCAGGGTGAAGACCTTCCAGACCCCGGCCATGAAGAAGATCAGGCCCAGGACGACCCGTGCAACGAACGCCGCCCAACACTTTGGCGCGATCAACTGTCACTCCTCACCGGGCCCGCAACAGGGGGACGGCCCATTCATTGAAACAACGCCGGCATCCCCGCCGTAACGGCAAGGCATATCGGCAACTCCGGGCCGGAGCGCACCGCAGCGCCCTGCGCGGGGCCCAGGGCACAACCTTCACTCACGAGACGCCACGAAGCAATGAGACCGCAATCGATCGGACTCCCGGCCGGCTGGATGGACCGCCCTTCGCACGGTTCCGCGCCCGGCGGGGGCATTGCGTCCGCGACCGGCGTCTTCCGAGGCGACAAGGTCGCGATCGCGATCAGGGAGCGAGCGCCCTAGGACGGTAGGCCAACCTCTTCGACGGCCTGCATCGGCCTTCCGGCGCTGACCCCGCTGGAAGGCCGATTTCTTTTTGTCCCGATTCAACCGAACCACACACAGGAGCCATCTGGAGCGATGTCTCGAACAACACAAGACACCCGGATCATCGAGCGCTACACGGACCAGCCCGCGCACATGCCGACCGACCTCCGGCGACGGATCGAGGACCGCTGGGACGGCGAGCCGGTTCAACTGTACGCGCTCGCCGACCTCGACGACGCCATGTCGCTCACCCGGAGGTGGTTCGCCCTGGGCCCGTCAAAGGCGTGTTCGGCAAGCCGGCGCGACGACGGTTCCTGGAGGATCTCCTCCTTCGAGCGCCGCGACGTGGAGACGCTTCGGGAGATCCCCGGACTGAGCAGCACCGTCCTCATGATCCTGGGACCCGCCGGCGAGGCTCCCCTGGCGACCCTGCGGTATACGCACCGACAGCGGCGCGCGATGGAGAATCTCCGATTCATCCTCGAGGCACAGATCGAAGGGCGCGAGGCGGCCTCCTCCGACGCCGATCTGGAGTACGAGCGCAGTGTCGCGGCACCCATCCGCGAGGCCCAGGCTCTGGTGGGCGGCAATCGACGAGCCGTGTTGTGGCGGCTGCTGTCGTACCTGGGCCCCTACAGGCCGCGGCTGCTTGCAGGCTTCGCCGCCGCCGCTCTCATCACCGTCGTGAGTCTCGTGCCGCCGTACCTGGCCGGCTACCTGATCGACGAGGTCGTCCGGCCCGTCCAGGCCGGCTCGCTGGATCTGGCGGCGGCTCTCCGTACGGCATGGGTCGCGGTGGCGGCCATGACCCTGGTCTACCTCGTGCGCGAGGGAGCCGCACACATCCGGCTGAAGCAGATGAGCGTCCTGGGCGAGTTCGTCGCCCGGGACCTGCGAACGGAGCTGTACGAGCATCTGCAGCGCCTGAGTCTCAGCTTCTACGCGCGCAAGAAGACGGGCGGCCTGATCACGCGGGTGAGCTCCGATACGGACAGACTGTGGGAATTCCTGGCCTTCGGGATCGTGGACGTGTCGCTCTCCGCGGTGATGCTGGCCGGTCTGAGCGCGGTTCTGCTCAACCTGGACTGGCGCCTGGGCCTGGTCATGATCCTTCCGGTGCCGCTGCTGTGCTGGTCGATCTTCAGGCACGGCGAGCGCATTCACCGCCTCTTCGCGCGCGCTTGGCGGACGTGGTCCGGGCTGACCGACATCCTCTCGGACACGATCCCGGGCATGCGCGTGGTCAAGGCCTTCAACCAGGAGGACCGCGAGAAGCGGCGCTTCGACGCGAGCAACGACGCGGCGATGGGCGAATTCAACCGCATCCACCGAATGTGGACCTTCTTCTGGCCAACGCTGATGCTCGGCGTCCACCTGATGACCATGGCCGTGTGGGCGCTCGCGGTTCCGCGACTGCTGACCATGCCCGGAGAGCCGGGGAGCCTCACGGCGGGGACGTTCGTTTCGTTCCTGTTGTACATGACGATGTTCGCACAGCCCATCGAGGTCATCGGCCAGATGGCGCGGGTCATGAACAGGGCGACCAGTTCCGCCCATCGCGTCTTCGAGGTCCTCGACACCGAGCCCGAGGTGCGCGACGCGCCTGCCCCGGTTCGGCTCGATCCCGTGCGCGGAGCCGTCGAGTTCGACGCGGTCACCTTTGGCTACGACGGCGTGAAGCAGGTCGTGAAGGGCGTGTCCTTCTCGGTGGCCCCGGGCGAAATGATCGGACTGGTGGGGCCGTCGGGAGGAGGCAAGACCACCGTCACCAACCTCATCGCGCGTTTCTACGACGCGTCCGGCGGATGCGTCCTCGTGGATGGAGTCGATGTCCGGACCCTCGACACGGGACACTACCGGCGCCAGATCGGGATCGTGCTCCAGGATCCGTATCTCTTCCACGGTACGATCCTGGACAACATCCGCTACGGCGACCCGGACGCATCGCTGGAGTCGGTGGTGGAGTCGGCCAGGGCCGCCAACGCTCACGACTTCATCTGCCGGCTGCCCCTGGGATACGACACGGTGGTCGGCGAGCGCGGCCAGTCCCTGTCGGGTGGCGAGCGTCAGCGCGTCTCCATCGCGCGGGCGATCCTCCACGACCCGAGGGTCCTCATCCTGGACGAGGCCACCTCGGCGGTCGACACGGAGACCGAACGGAAGATCCAGGAGGCCATCGACCGGCTCGTTTCCGGGCGCACGGTCTTCGCCATCGCGCACCGCCTTTCCACGCTGGCGCGCGCGGACCGGATCTTCGTCATGAAGGGCGGCCACCTCGCCGAGGCGGGTACGCACCGGGAACTGCTGGCGCTCGAGGGCGGCATCTACAGGAGACTCTACGAACTGCAGCGTGAACCGCTGGCGGAAAGGACATGAGCAAGGTGAACGGACTTACTCTCCGTTGGGAGCGGGACGGCCTCCTCTGGGGGACACTCGAGGGCCGCCGGACCCCGGTCGTCGTACACCGGTGCTTCCCCTGGTCGGAGCCGGGACGGCACATATCGCTGCGGGACCCGGACGAGGACGAATTCGCGTATGTGGAGGACGTGTCCGGACTCGACGCGGCGTCGCGGGCGGCGCTGGAGCACGCGCTTGCCGTGGCCGGCTTCGTGCTGGAGATTACGGCTGTGCGGGAGGTGTCCGAAGAGGTCGAAATCCGGTGCTGGACAGTGGAGACGCGCCAGGGCCCCCGGCGTTTCCAGACGCGCCTGGACGACTGGCCGGTCATTGTCGCGGGCGGCGGCCTCCTGATTCGTGACGTGGCCGGCGACCTGTATCACGTGCCCGACCCGGAGGCCCTCGACGGTGCCAGCCGGGAATGGCTCTGGGCCTATGCGGGGTGACCATGGTGCAGCGGGACTACATCCTGCGCATGATCGAGGAGCTGGGCGCGGCCTTGATCGCGCTGCGCAAGGCGATCTTCAAGGGGTCGGTCGGCGAGGCCAGGGTGGAAGCGACCCTTCGCCGGGCGGCGAGCGGGGCCGGAATGGACCTCGATCTCGCCCGGGCGGCCTCGGCGGAGTCCCTCCCCGGGATGATGGCGCCAACCGGGGAGGTCGAACCGATGCGGTGCTGGCTGCTTGCCGAGGTGCTGATGACCGACGGGATCAACCGGCTGCACGCGGGCGAGGACGATCGGGCGCGGTCGTCCCTGGCCCGGGCCGCGGCGCTCTTCCGCATGGTCGGCCCCTGGGGGGCCTACCTGACCGGGTTCCCCGAGGCGAGCGAACGGATCGAGGAAATCGAAGGGATCCTTGCCGGAATGGGGACAGGCGGGTGACAACTTTGGTTTACATCATGTAATCTACAGTTGACATCTTGGCCGTCAGCCTCCGCAGTTCTTCCCGAATCACCCCGGCCGCACGCTCGACGTCCCCCTCCGACACGTCCCGGTGCATCACGGCGCGGATATCGTGGCGTCCCGACACCAGCATGGCAACGCCGCGCCCCATGCAGGCATCGACGAAGTCGCCCGCCGGGCAAGGCACCGCAAAGCGCAGGATGTTCGTCTCCACGTGCTCGCGCACGAGCTTCACGCCCGGGATGGTGACCAGGACATCGGCAAGGGCACCCGCCCTGGCATGATCGCGCCCGAGGTCGCCCCGGTGGTGTTCCAGCGCGTAGAGCGCCCCCGCCGCTATGATTCCGGCCTGCCGGAATCCGCCCCCGAAGAGCTGCTTGAAGCGCCTGGCGCGCTGTACGAAGGCGGCCGAACCGGCAAGCGCCGACCCCACCGGAGCGCCCAGCGCCTTGGAGAAGCACACGGACACGCTGTCGAAGTCGCGGGCGTAGCGGGCTTCCGGGACGCCGGTGGCCGCTGTGGCATTCCACAGTCTGGCGCCGTCGAGGTGGCAGCGGAGTCCCGCGGCGCGGGCGGCGACGACGACCTCGTCCAGCGTGTCCAGCGGCCAGACCCTCCCCCCTCCGCCGTTGTGCGTATTCTCCACGGACAACAGGGTGGCCGGAGGATTGAGGGTGCTGGGCGATCCGTGGTGCGATGTCCCGATCGCGTCGCGGACCTGGTCGGCGGTGAAGATCCCGCGCTCGCCCAGGATCCGCTGCGCGGTGACTCCCGAGAGCGCGGCCGGCGCCCCGCCTTCGGAACGCACGACGTGGGATCCGGCGTCCATCACCACGAGGTCGCCGGGTTCGGTGTGGGTGCGGATGGCCACCTGGTTCGTCATGGACCCCGTCGGCATGTAGACGGCAGCCTCCTTGCCAAGGATCCCGGCCGTCCTCGCTTCGAGGCGCCGCACGGTGGGGTCGTCGCCGTATACGTCGTCCCCGACGGCGGCGTTGGCCATCGCATCCCGCATGGCCGCGACGGGACGGGTGACGGTGTCGCTGCGCAGATCGATCATGTCCCTACGCTACCGCAGGGCGCGTCCATCGATCAAGCTCGCCCCTGCCGTTCACACGAAGTTCACGTCCATCACGTCCTGGACGGGGCGGTAGCCGACTGCTCGGTAGATGCGGTTGGACGTGGGGTTCGCGAGGTCGGTGTACAGGACGCAGTGCCGAAACCCCGAATCGAGGATGTGACTGCTGAGGTGCGCCACCAGAGCGCTCGCGTATCCGCGCCGCCGATGCTCGACGGGCGTGTAGACATAGCCGATCCGCACCGCATTCCTGGTGCGGGCGGGGAAACCGGCCATCGAGACCGGAACGTCGTCCACCCACAGGGCCAGAAAGCTGCCATCCACGAGCCGGTGGACAGCCTGCCCGGGATCTCCGGACTCGCGAAGGCCGGTCGTCCTGAGAAAGCTCTCCATCCACGGCACGAGCCGGGCAACGTCCGCGCGACCCGCCAGGCGCATCTCGCCGGGGGCCACGGGAGAGGGAAACCGGACCCGGTCCAGCCGGTGGATCCTCTGCCGCATCCCGGGAACGGCGCGCACTTTCTGCAACGCCGCCCACGCGTCGGCCACCGCGAGGGCCTCGTCCATGGGACCGAGCAACGCGGGCAGCGAGTCGTAGACCTCCGCCACGTCGCGGGCGAGCAAGGGGGCCGCCTCCAGCGGCATCCGGGTCACGCCGAGTTTGTACGGCGGCGTGCGAAACGCGCACCCCACGACACCGCCACCACGCTCCACCGTTGCAAAGTAGAGGGGCGACCCGTACCGGCTGGTGCCCTCCGACAGGGATTCCGCGAGACCCAGCACCAGGTTGTTCTCGGCCTCCCGCGGCAACAGCCAGGGGTCAGCGCGATCGAGGAAGGCACGCGGATCGGGATGGCGCAGGATCCGCAGTTCGTCGCGGTCCGTCAATGCGAGTGGTCGTCAGCAGCGGTGGCTGCTACCGGTCCTCCGACCCGTCTTCTGCGAGATCCTCGAAGAGGCTGCCCAGGCCCCCGAAGTCGATCATGAAGGTCACGTGCATATTGTGCACCTTGCCGGCATCGCGGGTTTCGCCGTAGAAGTCGCCGACTTCGAAGATCGCCCTGGCACCGTCCATCGGGACTTCGAACCCGAAGCCGCCGTGCATGGCGATCTTCCGTACCGAACCGGAGAACGAGTACGGGAGTATGCCCGCCTCGTCCGTTACCGAGAATGCCTGGAAGCCCGCGCCGCCGAAAACGTAGGGGACCACCGCGTGCCCAGGCACGGGATAGAGCACGGCGTCGCCAACCGCGGACTCGAAGTGCCCGGGGAATGGCGAACTGTCCGGCCACTCCGGCAGATCGCCGGCGTTCCATCCGCTACTCCGCTCCAACAGCGCGCGGACCCCGTACCACGAGTTCTTTGGCCTCATCAGCAGCTCGAACCCGAAGACCGGACGTTGCGGGATGCGGCGTCCCTCGGCGTAGTCCCACCGCGGAACGACGAACCCGAACCGGGGTCGGAGCAGGATTTCCCAATTCTCGGACGGTGACACCGTACCCCCGCGCATCGGCTGGGCGGACCCGGCCTCCGGAAGTGCGAGAAAGGTCGCGGCCGCGATCGCCACGGCCGTGGTCAAGCGAACCAGCTTGCTCATGATCGTCCCCTCGTCCCTGATTGCGTCCGATTCCGGCCTGATACCCATACACCATAAGGTGGCGGGCCGGTCCTTTCAAAGCTGAAAGATGCCGTTGAGCTTCGTACGCCGCACGAACCGGTACCCCCGGGCGGTGATCCACGCCTCCAGTTCGGCCGTCCCGGCCACGTGGCCGCGAACGCCGGCGGGCTTCAGTTCGACAATGAGCCGCCTCGGCCACAGGCTCCGTGGCGCCTCCGCGAGATACGGCTTGATCACATCCGCTTCGCGCCCCTCGACATCGACCTTGAGGCAATCGATGCGCTCCAGCCCCTCGTCGCGCACGACCCGTGCCAGGGTGACCACGCGGACCGAAACGGCACCCGCACCGTGGGCGAAGCGGTGTGCGCCGGGGGCGACCGGATCCCTGCCGGCGTTCGCCAGCCGGTTCTCACCCGAGTTGCGCGCGGCCCTGATGAGCGTGCCCTCTCCTCCCGACGCCGCAACCGCGGCCTCGACCACCCGCATCCGCTGCCCGGCGCCGTTCGCTCGGACGTTGAAGCGGAGTTGGCGGGCCAGCGCCGGATCCGGCTCCACCGCGACCACGCGTCCCGAGTGATCCGCGAGAGAAAGAACCCAGAAGGAGTAGGCACCCGCGTTGGCGCCCACGTCGACGAAGGTGAAGCCGGGCGCCATCCAGCGCTTGAGCAGGGTGCGCTCGACGCGGTCCCAGGAAGCGGGCAGGAAGAGGATCCCGGCTTCCGAAACCGAGCGGTCCGGGAAGAGGCGCAGCCGGTGTCCCCAGAGCATGGTGTCGACCGGACCGGTGAGGCTGCGCCGCGCGAGACGGCGGGCAACAAGGGCGAGACGGCTCCAGGGCCACCCCCCGGGGAACGCGCGGGCGACCCTCAGCCAGAACCCTCCCCACCCCACGGGGCGGCAGCGTCCCCAGGCGCTCGAATCGCTGAAGATGTCTTCGCTCATGGGGATCCCGGAGGTTGGCGTCCAGGGCCGGGGTTCGCGCGGCCTCGCGCGTGGGTTATCGTAACGGGTTTGCGGCCCGCCTTCGGAGATTGCACCTGTCATGAATGTCGCCCCGGCGCCCACCGCCGGGTATATCGCGCGCTTCTGGTCCCCGTTGGCGGCCACGTGGATCATGATCGCCGTGGAAGGTCCATTCGTGGCCGCGTTCATCGCCCGTCTCCCGGACGCCAAGATCAACCTGGCCGCGTACGGAGTGGCCCTGTCGATCGCGATCGTGGCCGAGAGCCCGGTGATGATGATCACGAGCGCGATCACCGCGCTGGGCCGCGACAGCGAGAGCTACCGGCGGCTGCGTCTGTTCTCGAACGGCCTCAGCGCCTTCTCGACTCTGCCCCTGTGCCTGCTCCTGATCCCCACCGTCTTCGATGCCCTTGTACATGGTCTGCTGAACCTCCCATCCGACGTGGCGACGCTGACCTACGGGGCGCTGTGGATCTATCTGCCATGGGCAGCGGCGATCGGGTACAGGAGGCTCATTCAGGGCGTCATGATCCGTGCCGGGAAGACGCGCCAGATCGCGGCCGGTACCATCTTCCGCCTGGCATCCATGGCGGGCACGACGATCCTGCTCTTCACCTTCACCGACCTTCCCGGGACGTGGGTCGGCTCGACAGGCCTGGTTGCGGGTGTGGTCATCGAAGCGTTTGTGGCCCGGTGGATGGGCCGTGGCGCCGTCCGCCGGATCCTTGCCACGCCCCCTCCGGCGTCCACCGCCGCGGCACCGTTGAGCTATTCCGGCATCCTGAGCTTCTACTATCCGCTTGCCCTCACCACGGTGATCGGGCTCGCCGCGCACCCCCTCGTCACCTTCTTCATGGGCCGTGCCCAGGCACCCGTGGAGTCGCTGGCCGTACTGCCGGTGCTCATGGCGCTGTCCTTCATGTTCCGTTCGCTCGGAATCAGCTATCAGGAAGCGGCCATCGCGCTGTTGGGCAACAACCTGGAGAACCGCCGCGTGGTGGGCCGCTTCGCGGTGTGGCTCGGATTGGCGTGCAGTCTGGGGCTGGCACTGTTCGCATTCACTCCGCTGTTCGGCTTCTGGTTCGAGTCCGTGTCGGGGTTGACACCCGAGCTGGCCGCCTACGCGAGGGTGCCCGCCATGTTGCTCGTTCCCCTGCCGGGACTCGGGGTCTGGCTGTCGTACCAGCGTGGGGTCAAGGTGTTGACGCGACAGACCAAAGCCATCACGGTAGGGTCGGTCGTGGAGGTGCTGGGTATCGCCGCCATCTTCGTCGTGGCAGGATGGGGACTGGACCTGGTTGGTGTAACCGCCGCGGCCATCGCGTTCCTTGTCGGGCGCATCCTGTCGAACCTTTACCTGCAGCGGAGCATCGTGTGACATGAACATCAGCCGACGCCGTTTCGTCTCCGTATCCGCGAGCTGCACCTCCTACCTGGCCGCCGCCGGGCCGTTGCTTCCCGGGCCCTTGATGCGAAGGTGGAGCGCAACGGACACCCGGCGCGTGGTGGCCCAGGAGCCCTTCGCGCGCATCGAGGAGGTGGGGTCCGGGATGTTCGCGATCGTCTCCACGCCGCTCGGCGGGGACTACACGACCGTGTGCAACGGTGGGATCATCGCCGGTTCGGCGGGTACGGTCGTGGTGGAGGCCTTTGCGTCGCCGGCGGGAGCCGCGTGGGCCGCCCAACGGGCCCGGGAGCTGACGGGCCGCTGGCCAACCCATGTGGTGGTCAGCCACTACCATGGGGACCACTCGGCGGGGCCGGCGGGGTTTCTTCGGGGTGACGAAGACGCTCCGGCGCTGAGTGCCACTGCCGCGACGCGCGACCTCGTCCTCGGGGGCCGCGCCGACGAGGAGGCCAGGGCGGCGTGGGCCGACGTGGTGGTGCTTCCGGCGGACGCCGAGACCGAAATCGACCTCGGAGACCGCTCGGTAACCGTTGTGCCGCGCACGGGTCACACGGCCAGCGACCTGTCGGTGGAGGTGGACGGGGGCGAGGGCCCGGTCTGGTGCGGAGACCTCGTGTGGAACGCGATGTTCCCGAACTACATGGACGCTGTGCCGTCGAGGCTGTCGCGGTCGGTGCGGGCGCTGCAGGCGATCCCGGCCGACGTTTTCGTGCCGGGGCACGGGCCGCTGTCCGACGCCGACTCGATGTCCAGGTACGTGGCGCTGATCGACTCCGTCGAGGCGGCGGCGCGCGACGCCCGGACGCGGGGCATGAACGCGGAAGACGCGGCGCGGCAGTACGAGGCCCCGGAGCAACTCGGCGAGTGGGTGTTGTTCAGCCCGAACTACTATCAGAGGGCGATCGAGGCGTGGCTCAAGGAGTTGGCGGCCTGACGGACAGGCACTCCGGTCTACCCCGCAAGCGCACGCCGAACCCGCTCCCCCAACCCCTCCAGACGCGCCTCGGGCTCATTGCTGAAGACCAGCCGAACGAACTGGCCGGCGTTCTCCTCGCCCCAGTGCGTCATCGGGGTGGCCGCAACCTTGCCTTTCTCCAGCAGCAGGCGCGACGCCTCCGCCCCGCCGAAGCCGAGCCGGCCCGTGTCCAGCAGCAGCGACCAGCCGCCGTCGCTCCGGACAAACGGCAGGCCGGAAAGCTCGGCCTGAACCGTGTCACGCCTCCGCTCCCACGTGGCGACCGCTTCCTCCACCCCCGCGCCGGCCGGGTCCGTGAGCGCCGCGAGCGCACCCGGCTGTGACAGGCCCACCGGGGTCACGACGTTGTAGATGCTGACCAGGCCGATGCGGTCCATGATCGGCGCGGGCCCCACCACCCATCCCACCCGCCACCCGATCATGCGGTATTCCTTGGACACCGACCCCACCGTGATCGTCCTCTCGCCCAGCCCGTCCACGCTGGCGGGGTGGATATGGTCGCGGCCATCGTACAGGATGCGCTCCATCGCGGCGTTGTACAGGAGCCAGATGCCGCGCTCCTCGCACACCCGCGCGACGGCCTCCCAGTCCTCCCGGGTCATCACCGCACCCGACGGGATGGACGGGTTCATGAGAAAGATTACGCGGGTGCGATCGGTCACCGCCTCGTGGAAGCGTTGCAGGTCCAGGACCCACCGCCCCCCGGCCGCGACGAACGGGACGAAGCGCGTCACGCCCCCCGCGACGCGGACGCGGTAGAGCATCCCGGCGTAGGTGGGGTCGGTGACGACGACCTCGTCGCCGGGCTCGATCAGCGCCAGCAGTGCGTTCAGCAGGCCCTCGGTGCCGCCGGCGGTGATGATCGTCTGGCCGGCCGGGTCGTACGGGACGCCGCTCAGCCGGGACACATGGCCCGCCGCCGCCGTGCGCAGTTCGTCGCGTCCGAGGAAGGGGAGGTAGCTGTTGGCGTCGTCGCGGCCCACGGCGTCCCGCGTGGCCGCCACGGCGCATGCGGGCGGGGGTATCTCCGTGTCGAGGTTCTCGAGGCGGAGGATCTCCGCGTCCGCGCCGGCCGCCTGGGCCACACGATCGATGGAAAAGCCCTCGACGCCTCCGAGCCGGGGCGCCGGAGGGTCCGGGTGGGCGGTCATCGGCGTCCACCCGCCGCAAGCGCCCGCCGCACGAAGGCGATCACCTCGTCGACGGTGGCCGCGGTGCCCACGGTGCCCGGAAGGTCGCGCGCGCGGTCCAGCTCACCGAAGAGAACGAGGGGGCGCCCGTATTCGATCGCCAGCGACACTTCCGAGGCCGTGCCCACGCTACCCGGCAGCGCCACCACAACATCCGAAGTGAGCACGTTGATGTGATTCCTCGAGGACGGATCCGCCCCCAGCTTCCCGAGATGCGTCCGAATCGGGACTTCCACCCAGCGGTTGGGGTACCCGGTGCCGGCCTCGGAACCGCCGTCCTCGTCCACCTGCGGCAACACCGCGAGCACAAGGCCTGCGCGTCCCTCCACCTCCGCGAAGGCCCTTGACACCGACGTCATCACCCCGGTACCGCCTCCGGTCAGGAGATGGACCCCAAGCCGGGCCAAGCGACGTCCGAGCGGAGCCGCCAGCTCCTCATGCGCGTGGGCGCCAGCCCCCATCACGCCGACCACGGGAATCTTCTTCAAGGCTGGATTGTACCGCGTTGCAGGTTAGAGTTTCGGAGTTCCAGGACGAGCGGACCAAGGCCGGGAATCCGCGCCCGGATGCCGTGACCGGCCGAAATAATCGCACTTCGGGAGATCTCACGCCAATGGAGCACCCGCCATGACGACCGGCCCGGCCGGCTCCCGGGATCAAGGCTCGACGGCACCGCCCGGCCGCCCCGGCTACGGCCCCTACGCCGCCGCCGCGGTCGTTGTCGCCAACATGATCGGCACCGGCGTCTTCACCAGCCTCGGCTTCCAGCTGCTCGACATCCAGTCCACCTTCCCGCTCCTGCTCCTGTGGGTGGTCGGGGGCGCGGCAGCTTTCTGCGGCGCGGTCTCCTACGCGGAGCTCGGCGCGGCCATCCCCCGCTCCGGCGGCGAGTACACCTTTCTCTCCAGGATCTACCACCCCGTCGCCGGATTCGTCTCGGGCTGGATCTCGGCAACGATCGGCTTCGCGGCCCCCACGGCTCTCGCGGCCATCACCTTCGGCACCTACCTCGCGTCCGTCTTCCCTGCCCTGTCGCCCACCTGGCTGGGCGCGGGCCTGGTCGTGGTGCTCACGGGGGTTCACGCCACCACCCACCGCAACTCGAGCCTCTTCCAGCGTGCCTTCACGACGGTGAAGGTGGTGCTGATCGCCGCGTTCTGCCTCGCCGCCGTCGCCCTGGTGGACACCCCCCAACCGGTCGCGCTTCTCCCCGCCGCCGGCGACGGAAAGCTTGTCTTCGGCGGCGCGTTCGCGGTCTCCCTCATCTACGTCTCGTACGCCTACACAGGGTGGAACGCGGCCACCTACCTCACCGGGGAGCTGGCGGACCCGCAGCGGACCCTGCCCCGGGTGCTGGCAGGCGGCACCCTCCTGGTCTTGGTGCTGTACGTGGCCCTGAACTACGCGTTCCTGCGCGCGGCCCCGATGGCCGAACTGGAGGGGAGACTCGAAGTCGGCTACGTGGCAGCAACCCACATCTTCGGCCCCGTGGGCGCCGCGATCATGGGGGTGACGCTCGCCGTGCTCCTGGTCTCGACGGTGAGTGCGATGGTCATGGCGGGGCCGCGCGTCCTGCAGGTTATCGGTGAGGACTACCCGTTGTTCCGGCGGTTGGGGCGCACCAACAAGGATGGCATCCCGGCGGTCGCCATCCTGACCCAGGCCGCGATCAGCCTCACATTCATCGTGACCGCCTCGTTCGAGTCGATCCTCGTTTTCGCGGGCTTCACCCTTGGACTGAACAGCCTGCTGACGGTGGCGGGCGTGTTCGTGCTGCGCCTCCGCGAGCCGGAGCTTGCGAGACCGTACCGGACGTGGGGATTCCCGGTCACGCCGTTGGTGTACATGGGGCTGACCTTCTGGACCCTGACCTATCTGGCCATTGACAGGCCCGCCGAAGCGCTCACCGCGTTGGCGCTGATCGCGGCCGGCCTCGCCCTGTACCTGATCGCTATTCGACTCCCAGCAGTTCGATCTCGAAGACGAGCACCTGATTCGGACCGATGAGCGGGGCACGGCCCTCGGGGCCGTACGCCAGGTCGCCGGGAAGGACCACCCGCAGGTGTCCGCCGACCTTCATGAGCTTCAAGGCCTCCGAGAAGCCGTCCACGACGTTGTCCACGCCGAACATGGACGGCTCGCCCCGGCCGTAGGACGAGTCGAACTCCGATTCGTCCGGCATGGTCCCGCGGTAGTGCACCGTCACCCGCTGGCCCGATTGCGGTGTGGCTCCGTCTCCCTCCCGCAGGACCTCGTACTGCAGCCCCGACTCCGTCACCGTGACCCCTTCCCGGGCGGCGTTTTCCGCGAGATACTCCGCGCCCTCGGACAAGGCCGTCTCCGCCGCCTCGGCCTGCACCATTTCGGTGAACTCCGTCATGGCCGCGTCGATCTCTTCCTGGCTGATCGCCGGCTCCCCCTCCGCGAGCGCGTCGGTGAAGCCCTTCATGAGGGCGGGCATGTCGACATGATCCTGAACCTCGACCAGGGATCGGCCCATGTTGAGCCCGATCCCGTAGCTGGCCTTCTGGGAGGCAGTCTCCAGGGTCGCCTCCGGAAGGCAGGCGGAGACGCACAGGAGGGACAGGAAGGGGAGGGTGCGAAAGCGAGCGGACATTGCAGATGTTCCTTGGATTCGAGGGCCGTGGCGGCAGGAGCAAGTTAACGTCGGCGGACAGGGGCGCCAGTGGCAGGCACCTGAGGCCACCGGTGGCCCAGGCAGCCCATGACAGGCTTCCCCGGGACCATCGGGAGGGCACATCTACGCCAGGAGAGACGGCAATCCCTTCAGGTCGTCGACAACGGCGACGGCGACGTCCCGGGCCCGGTCCGCCGCGATCCCCAGCGGGTTGTGCCACACGACGCTCATGCCCGCGGCGTCCGCCCCCACGACATCGAAGGGTGAACCCGCCACGAACAGGACCTCGTCCGGCCGGGCTCCCATGGCCTGCGCCCCGGCCATATAGATGCGCGCATCCGGCTTGTAGAAGCCCGCCGACTCGGCCGTGACCACGGCGCGGAAGGGCGCCCCCACCAGAGCCGCGGCCCGATGGCCCAGCTCGTCCGAGCAGTTGGTCACCACGCCGAGCGGCCAATCGCGGGCCAGGCCGCGCAAGACGGATCCCGCCCCCGGCCAGGGCGCCAGCTCGTCCCACCTGGCCGCAAGGCGCAGCGCGAACGCGCGCGGCATGCCCACCGCTTCGGCGGAGTCGGCCACGAGATCGACGTAGGGCACATAGGCGCCCGCCGCATAGGTCTGCTCCAGGTATGAGAAGCGCCACCTGCGCCCCGGGTCCTCCCCCCCGGCGATGTCGTCCCAGAGGGACCAGGAGTCGAGCAGCGCGGACAGCAGGTCGAAGAGGACGACGCGCGGGGCCGGGGCGCCGCTCATGCCGGCCACGGCCCGTCCCGGCGCCGGCGATACGTCACGACAGCTCGGCCTCGGCTTCGATCTCGACGAGCAGATCGTCGCCTACGGTGTCGGCCCGCACGAGCGTGTTCGCGGGCAGCACCTCCGCGAAACGCACCCCGTGCGCGCGCGCCACCGGTTCCCAGTCCACGTCGTCGCGGATGAAGACGCGGGTCCGCACGACGTCGGCCAGCGATGCCCCCAGGGACTGCAGGGCCCCCTCGATCTTGTCGATGATGAAGTGGGTCTGCGCGGCGGGATCCCGCCCTCCGATCAGGCGGCCCCGGTGATTGGCGGTTGTGCCCGAGACCATGATGCGGTTGCCCTTCCGCACGGCGCGGCTATATCCCGCAATCGCTTCCCAGGGTGTGGCGGTGGATACCCGGGCCACGCCACCGGAGCGATCGACCGGGTAGGGCACCGGGAAGGTCGTAACGTGGTGGCTCAGGTCGCCGGACGCGGTCAGGAACGGGGGGCGGCGGTACTCGTCGCCGCAGTCGCCGTGGATGGGAGACAGGCGCGCGCGGGCGGCGTCCAGCTCCCGCCGGGATTTCTCGTCGAGCGATATGCCAAACAGCTTCAGGTTGTCGCGTATGTGGCTCGTCCCGCCCAGCCTCGCCCCCACGATGATCCCCGCCACGGCCGGCTGATCGAGCACATGGCGGCAGGCCACGTTGGCGATCGACACGCTGCCGCCGGTCGCTTCGGTGCTGGATGCTGTGGGGCCGGGCGCTTCTGCGTTGGGCGATTCTGCGTTGGACGCTTGTGCGTTGGACGCTTTGGCACCGGACGCGGATTTCTTTTCCGCTAACCCTGACGTTACGTCAGGGTCCTCTTCACCGAGCCTGTCCGCTACCCTGCGAGCCGCCCGCAGCACGTCCTGGAAGCGGTCCCAGCCCCCCGCCTGATCGATGAAGCGGCGGTACTTCATCTCCGACCACGTGAGCGATTCGTCTATCGGCGGCGCCTCCCGGCCCAGCCAGCGGTCGCTGAGGAAGCCGCCGGCAAGCGTCCCGTACGCCAGCAACCCTACGCCGTGCGCGCGGCACACGTCCGTCATCGCACCGGCGGCTCGGCTGTCGAGCAGCGAAAAGCACACCTGGTTGGACACGATGGGAACCCCGCTGCGCACGGCCATGTCGAGGTGGGCAGCGTCGCAGTTGGTCAAGCCCAGGTGGCGAATGCGGCCCGCGGCCTGGTGTTCGGCGAGCAGGAACAGACAATCCAGCCAGCCGGGGTCCGCATAGTTCCAGGGGTGGAACTGGAGGAGATCGATGCACTCGCAGCCGAGGCGGTCCAGAGCCCGCGCAACCGCCGCCGCCACGGTCTCCCGGCTCGCGGGCCCCGGCTCGGGGACCCACTTGGTGAGGAGTTGCACACCGCCCCGGCGACGCGCCAGCCGCCCGGCGATCACCTCGGATGAACCGTAGTGGTCGGCCATGTCGAATGTGGTGAGGCCGGCATCCACGTAGGGCTCCATTGCCCGGGCCGCGGCGTCCGGGTCAAGCGGAGAGCCGCCCCGTTCCTGGTCGGCGACCTGCCACAGCCCCGTGAGGATGCGTGCGATCTCCAGGCCGGGGGCGAGGGATGTTCGCTCGACGTCCATGGGTGGCAAGGTCACGCCCGTGCTCACTCCGGCGGCAACTCCCGAAACACGGCGCTCGCGTCGGCGCCGCGAGCCCGCATCCGACCCATCTCGCGCAGGAAGATCCCGGAAGCGAGCGCCATCACGCCGAGCCACACCCAGGTCGAGTGGAAGTACCAGGCCGCGACCTCGGCGTTCAGGTCCTTGTGGATGTGTACGGCAAGGAAGACCGCCAGGATGAGGATCCCCGCCACGCCGGCGACGCGCTGGCCGCTGCGCCCGGAGAGCACCTTCATCTCGGCGGCACGCTCCGGGTTGCGCAGCGGCAGGGTGAGCAGCGACAGGGACATCAGGAGGAAGTTCACCAGCATCGAGGTGACGAGGATATCGATCCCGAGGAAGAAATCCCCCGCGAAGTGGCTCCCGAGGATGCCGACCGAGGCCATCAGGCCGCTCAGGACGAGGGCGATGTGCGGCGTGCGCCACCGGGTGTGCACTGCCGCGACGCGCCGCGGGAAGATCCCGTCCTCGGCCCAGGCGAACATGAGGCGCGACACCGCCAGCAGCATGGCCGGGAGGTCGTTGATGAGGGCGACGGCCGCCCCCGCGACGATCGCCACCGTCCAGCCCGTCGGGAGAAGGTAGCCCAGCAGGCCGGGCGCGGTGAGGTCGCGAAGCTGTGCCTCCTGGGCCACGAAGCTCCACGGTATCGCGTGGTAGATCGCGCCCGTGAAGAGGAGGTAGAACGTGCCCACCGTGACGACCGCGAGGCCGATTGCGAGGGGGAGGTTGCGACCGGGCCGCCGTGCCTCGCCCCCGGCCTGCGCGATCGAATCGAAGCCGATGAAGCTGGAGAAGAGGAGCGCCGATGCCGCGAGGAAGGGGCCGAGACGGAAGGGGGCGTCCGGTTCGGGAGGGACCGCGCGGCCCTCGGTGGCCATCAGCGCCGCGCCGAAGTCGGCGTGGTCGAACATGAATCCGGCCACGATCACCACGCTCCCCAGGATGAACATCAGGAACATCATGGGGATCAGGGTGCGCTGGTACAGGCCGAGGCCCCGCAGGTTAACGATCACGAAGGTCCACAGGAAGGCGAGGGCCAGGCCCACCCGGACCGGTCCCGTGTCGAGTGCTTCCGCCGTTCCCGTGTACCCGAGCGCGTCGGCGATGTCGCGGATGAAGGGGATCAGCATGTAGGACACCACGCCGATCGCGATCGAGAGCCCGAACCACTGGGAGAAGCTCGCCACGAAGCCCCAGTACGGACTGAGCGACCGGCTCACGTAGACGTAGCTCCCTCCGGCGCGCGGCATCGCGGAGGCCAGGCTCGCGTAGGCGAGGGCCGCGAGGATGGCCGGCGCCGCGGCGAAGAAGTAGGAGGACATGACGTGCGGCCCGATCCCGGGCACGTTCCGCTGCAGCATGATCGGGATCACGTTGATCGCGGCGCCGAGCATCGCGCAGATGCCGGTCGCCGTGAGGCCCAGCAGTCCCAGCCGGCGGCTGAGTCCGGGGCCGGATGTCACGGGCGCTCTCCTGGTGCCGCGTCTGCCCCACCCTCGGGCCGGGCGCGCACCGACGACGTGTGGCCGGAGGCGAAGAGCCAGCGGTCGCCTTCCCGGCGCAAGACGATGGTCATCGCCCCGGAGAAGGAGAAGCCCTGTCCGCCATCGACACCGATCTCCTGTGTGAAGCTGCCGGTTGCGACAGCCGCGTCAGGCCCGAGCGCGGTTACGGTCAGGTCGGAGAGGGTGAGCCTGGCCGACGAGGCCATGGCCCCCAATCCGGCGAGTGATTCGCGCGACTCGCGGGCGGAGCCATAGCGGATCGAGCCGTCCTCGATCCACTGGAAGTCCGGGGCGTCGGAGTAGAAGGTGCCGGCCGAATCGAGGTCCATGGCGCTGACGGCGGCCACGTAGGCTTCGATGGCGGCGCGGGCGTCCCTGGTGTCGGCGATCGGCGCGTCCTGTGCGCACGCCGCCAGCGCGGAGGCCAGCGCGACAGCGGCCAGCCGCGCAACGCGCACGTGTCCGGCCGACCGAGGGCCGCCCCGCCCGCGAATCCCGAAATGACGGTGGATGGTCAACCGTGCCGGTCGTGGCTCTCTTCGTACCGGATGCGCTCGTGCATCCGGTCGCGAGCCTGAGACGCATCCCGCTTCTTCGCGGCGCGCATGGCCATGTCGTGCGTACTCGACGACTTCACCCGGGGCAGCGACAGACGGCGCTCCAGCTTCTCGCTCTCGCACCCCGGGCAGGTGGGGATCTTCCCGCCCAGGATCAGGCGTTCGAAGTCGAGTCCGCAGTCCCGGCAGGTGTATTCGTAGATGGGCATGGGATGGAAAGTAAGGTGCCGGCGGCGGCCGGGCTACCGGCGCATTGACTCGCCACCCTCTCAACGCAAGGTTCCACCGTTCGCCCCGCCTTTCCCGGGCCTTCTTCGAACCACGAGAGCCATGAACGCTCCCCATCTTCAGGTCAGCAGCGAGGGCGGACGCATCGAGATCGCCGGCAGACTCAACCTGACTTCATTTCGGCGGCTGCTCGCCACCATACATCAGACGGTGGCCGACCAGGGCTTCGGCGAGGTCACGCTGGATTTTTCCGACACGACCAGGGCCTACCCGGGGCCGATGCTCGCCGTCCTGGCCAGCTGTGTGCGTCTCCACGACGATTCGGACGTGGACTTCTTTCTGGTCCGGCCCAATGAAGGCAAACTGCGCCGCCTGTTTTCCAACGCCAACTGGGCTCACATCGCCTCTCCCCAAAGGTTCGCTCCCTCCAGCTGGCAGCCGGCTTCCGTGATGCCCGCGCGCTGGTTTGCGTCCCCGGACGAACAGCACCGGATCGTCGATCGAATCATCGACGCGGTGCTGTCCTCTCCGGCCGAACTCACCAGAGGCAGCCTTGCGGCGTTCGAATGGGCGGTCAACGAGATCACCGACAACGTGCTCCAACACGCCGGAAGCCCGCAGGGAGGATTGGTGCAGCTCAACCACTATCCCAACGTGCACTGCCTGGAATTTGCGGTGGCGGACGCCGGGAAGGGGATTCCCGATACCATCAGAACGACCAGGTCCGGTTTGACCGATCCGGAGGCTTTGGAGTTGTCGGTCAGGCAGGGTATCACGAGGGACAAGGCGGTCGGACAGGGGAACGGTCTCTTCGGGACGTTCCAGGCATCCAGGGTCGGGGATGGCGATTTCACCATTCACTCCGGGTATGCCAGCATCGGTGCGGATACCCGGGCCGAGGCCGAGCGGGTACCTGTCAACGGCACGCTGGTCGTCGTCAGGCTCGACTACTCGAACCCCGAGGCGTTGTGGCACGCATTGGACATGCGGGGTCGCCGGGGTGATCCATCGGGAGACTATGTCGAACTCCGGTATGAACACGCGACGGAGGACAGTCTCGATTTCGTCATCCAACGGGAAGCCGGCTCGGTCGGATCCAGGTCGGCCGGCAGGTCCGCCCGATTGAAGCTCGAGAAACTGATTTCGATGTATCCCGCCCATCGGGCACGTGTCGACTTCGCCGATGTCCCCGTGATCTCCAGCAGCTTTGCCGATGAGTTCATGGGCAAGCTCTTCGTGAGGACCGGGGCGCTGAGGTTCATGCGAACGATCCATATCCGGGGAGCAAGCCCGAAGGTTCAATCCGTGTTGGACCGGGCAATTCTCCAACGCGTACGACAGGAAGCCGACGACGGGTGAACGTCCTCAGAAAACCCCGCGCATAAGACGGAGTTCGAAGTCCGCGAAGCGGGCAGCCACCGTGTCCACCACGACCCGCACCCAGCCGATGTCCGGTGACCCGAAGGTCTCCAGGCGCGTGAAGTTGTCGTGGACATCGCCATTGCCGTCCCGCAGCGGCTGGTCCACCCGCTGCTCGTGGGAATCCCCGTGGATGAACAGGATCGGGCCCGCGAAGCGGCTGACGTGTCCTTCCAGGGCGGTGACGAAGGGCTCGTACGGGTCACCACCGGATCCCGATGTCGCGTCCCACAGTCCGCCGGTCTCCAGGGACACGTTGGCGTGTGCGATCAGGACGACCCCGGCGGCCGCATTCCCTTCCGCATCGGCAAACGTCTCGTCCAGCCACGCGACGGCCGCTTCGGTTCGGCGGTGGACCTCGTCGTCGTGGCTTGCGGTGCGGCCGGGAAAGGGCGTGCTGCCGTTTCCGGATCCCACGACGTGCAGCGTTGCGAACACGAAACCGCCGCGCGACCAGCGCGCATTCTCGGCGAACTCCGTGTACTCCGCGGAGGCCGCCTGCGACACGAGCGGGATGGGCCGCCCGCCAAGGCTCGTCTCCGGGTCGCTGAAGAAGATCCGCCGGAGGGATCCGAGTCGTTCCAGGGGATCGTGGCCACCCGGTGCTTCCTGGTGGCAGTCCGTCCACTCGTTGTCGCCGGGCGTGTAGATGACAGGGAGTTCCAACGCGTCGAGCAGCGCCCTGCGCTCGAGGAAGGCCTCGTCGGAGCAAGGCTTCCAGAGAAGGTCGCCGACATGCACCAGCCAGTCGAGGCCGGCGGACTCGGCGTCGGCCAGCAGACGGCGGTGGCGACCGTCTTCCCAGAAGTAGTAGGGTCCGTCGCCGTAGACGCCGAACGCAAACGTGCCGGGAGGGAGGGGGTCGGGTGGAGCTGGGGTGCAGGATGCGGCGCAGACGGTGAGCGCGGACGCGATTGCAAGCATCGTCGGGGGTGACCCGGCGGCGCGAGACACCCCCCTCTCCTATGACACCTTCCGCTTCACCCCCAGGCCCAGATCCTTCCCCTTCATGATCGCCGGGACCCCGTCCTCCATCCACACCGGTGCCGGCGCGTCCATGAGGTAGTGGTCGAAGAACTGTTGCATGCGGATCGCCCAGTCCTTGCGATTGGGCTCACGCCGCAAGCCATGTGCCTCCCCGTTGTAGTTGAGCATCCACACGGGCTTCTGCAGCCGCCTCATCGCGACGAACATCTCGATCCCCTGGTACCACGGTACCGCCCCGTCCTCGTCGTTGTGCATCATGAGGAGCGGGGTGTGGATCTTGTCGGCGTAGAAGACCGGCGAATTGTGCAGGTACTCGCTGGTCGACTCCCACAGGGTGCCGCCGATGCGGCTCTGCGTGCGTTCGTACTGAAACATGCGGCTCATGCCGGACTGCCAGCGGATGCCGCCGTAGGCGCTGGTCATGTTGCTGACCGGAGCGCCCGCTTCCGCCGCGGCGAAAAGGTTGGTCTTGGTGATCATGTAGGCGATCTGGTAGCCGCCCCATGAATGGCCCTGGACGCCGATCTTCTCCTTGTCGACAAAGCCCTGCGCGACCACGCTGAGCACACCCGGTACGACCGCGTCGAGCGCGCTCTCGCCCGGATACCCGATCTCGTACGGGATGTCGGGGACGAACACGACGTAGCCGCGGCTCACGTAGAACGAATACGAGATGGAGGATCCCCCCGGCACCGGCGACCGGTAGGCGTGGATCCCGTCCGAGCTGCGCTCGTAGAAGTACACCATCATGGGGTATTGGCGGGACGGATCGAAGTTGTCGGGCTTGTAGAGGATGCCCTGGAGCCGCACGCCGTCGGCCGAGTCCCATTCCACAATCTCCGCCGAGCCCCAACTGTACTCGGCCTGCTGCGGATTGGCGTCCGACATCCTCGCCATGTCGGAGAAGCCGATGTCGGGTGCCGCGCCGTCGGTCACCCACAGGTCGGGGAACTCCCGGAAGTCCTCGCGCGTTACCAGCCAGCGGTCCGCATCGTCGGCCTTGCCGCGCAGCCGGAAGGTCTTGTCATCCATGACCACCATTTCGGGCGCGGCGGTCCGGTCGGTGCGACCGCTGTAGAAGCCGCCCTGCTTGTTCTTGTAGTGGAACGCTTGCCAGAGGGCCTCGCCTTCGGGCACGTGGGTCGCGTCGAAGTCGGTACGGGCGTAGCGGAAGCGGGTGCCGGACTCGCGGCCCGCGCCACCGGTGAGGTTGGTCGTCTCGCCCGTGGCCGGCTCGAACCGCCAGACGTCGTACCTGTCGTAGATGAGGAGGGCGTTGTCACCCTCGGTCCAGCTGGCCGGGCCGTAGGGGGGCGGCAGGTCGGGGTGATCGTCCAGTTCGTTCCAGACCGGGTGCTGGACGTCCGCGCTGGCAGCGACGGGGTCGCCGCCGGCGGTGGGCGCCACCATCCAGTGCCGGGCCTCGCCGTCCCACCAGGACAGGTACCCGCCCGCAGGCGAGATCGACGCACCGCCGAAGCCCTTCACCCTCTCGGCGACAATGCGATGCTCACCCGTGGCCACGTCGATGACGTAGACGTCGTTGTAGCGCCCGTCCCACGAGACCAGCTGGCGGTATGGCACATCGGTCGTGCCCGCCGCGTAGGATCCGTCGCCCTCGGCGGCGAAGCGCACCGTGGGAACGTCCGGAGTGCCCAGCTGCACGACGCTGCCCCCGTCGAGGTGCACCACTGCGGCGTAGGTGCGGTTGCGCTCCTGGGCAGCCTGCACGAGCTGCATCGGCTGCAGGTACGGGTCCTTCCAGTTCCAGATGTCGAGCGTGACCTTGTCCTCGTCGAGCGTATCATCATCCTCTTCGGGCTCGGGACGGGGAGCCGTGCCGAAGTGGAGGCGTCCGCCCCCGTCCGAGAAGCCGACGTTGCCGTGTTCGCTGACCCACCAGCCGGCCGGAACGCCGGCCGTCGCCGAACCGGCCATCGCGCCGCCCGACCACGACGGCTCTGCGCCGCGGTACAGTGTGAACTCGGGTTGGTCGGCCTGGTAGTCGTCCCGGTCGGACAGGAACGCCACCTGCGAACCGTCCTCGGCGATGGCCAGCTGCTTGTAGTTCCCCTCGCCTTCCATGACCGTGTGTTGCGCCATGTCGTCAAGGTTGACCACGAACACTCCGTCGCCCCCGCCGTCCGTGGCCGAAGTGGCGAAGGTGAGGACCGCCGCCTCTTCCGCGAAGAAGTAGTCGGTCACCTTTTCGTACCGCACCTCGTCGCCGGTGGCCAGGTTGAGGAGGACCAGGGTCGACCCCTCGTCCTTCTCCTTCTCGTCGTCCTCCTCCGCTTCGACCTCTTCTTCAGACTCCGGCTCGGCGGTCGGCTCCCCGGCGGCGGCCTCCTCCTCGGCACCCTCCGCTTCCTCCTCGTCCTCCGCCTCCTCCTCGACCGGCACGTAGGCCACCCAGCTCCCGTCTCCCGCGACCTTGTGGCTTTCGACCGCGCCCACGGTTCGGGCCTGGGGTCCGCCTTCCAGCGTCACCACCCCGAGCGAGTCGCCGGGCAGGGCGTCCCCCCTCTTGCCGTCCCGCTTCAGCGAATCCACTACCGCTTCCACCGGAGGCACCTCGTAGACCACGAAGCGCGAATCCGGGGTGAAGACCGGACCGGTCCCGCGCAGCGTGAGGGGCCTGGACTCTTCGCCAGCGCCGCGCACGGTGAGGACCGGGTCGCCCTCCAGGGCCGTCAGCACGAAGACCAGCCAGCTCCCGTCGGGGGAGAGGGAAGGGCTTCCGATGGTCTTCCAGTGCAGCACGTCCTCGTGGTCGAGGGCTCGCTGCTGGGCGAGGGCGGGCGCGGCCCCGGCACCGAGAAGGGCGAGCGAGAGCGCGAGGGACGTGCGGGAGCGCGAGTGAGTCATCGTCGTGACCTCCGGTTCGGCGACAGTCGCGAGGCTGCGGCCGGGGACAGTGTGGCTACCAGCGAATACCAGCTTGCGCAGGATTGATCCTGCCCGCCAGTGCCACCTCCACAAGGGGGCCGGTGAGGCTCTCGCCCCGCGGCCGCCGGGTCAGTCGCCCGTCGTGCCGAAGACCGAGGCGAGGATGTCCCGGTTGTAACCGACCACGAACGTGGTGCCGACCCTCATGGCGGGAGCCCGGAGCTTGCCCCAGCGGCTGACCATCATGGCGACGAGCTCGCTGTCCGGGGGGCGATTCTCCGATGACAGGTCCACGCGCACCACCTTCTTCCCCTTGGCGACGCACAGTTCGGTCATCCCCTCGAGCAGGGACGGCACGTCTTCCTTCATCAGCGGACTCTTCGTCGCGCTTCTCGTTTCAGCCGCCTCGATATCGTTCGTTGCAAGAAACTCCTGCGTGCGTTTGCAACTGGTTCAGCCGGGGCGGTGGTACCGCCATTCGAGGTTCCGTTTCATTCCGGGTCTCCTGTGTGGAGGCGAAGGTGCGATGGGACGACGCCCGGGGGCGCCCGGCAAGGTACGAGGTGCGGCCGAATGCCAGCGGGACGGACCCGCTACCGGCCAATAAAGCTAAGGTCTCGCACCTCCACGCGCTGCACGTCGAGTTCGTCCCTGAACACCCCGACGAGCTGCCCCCGGCTGACTTCCTCGATCCGGAACGATGCTGGAATCTCGACCCGGCCCCGGTAGCCGCCGTCTGTTCCGAAGATGTCCCAGCGCAACGCAATGGCTCCCCGTTCGCTGTACCGCCTCGCCCAGAGCTCTCCGGTATCGGCGAAGCGGAGGTCGGTGTAGGCGGGGAGCGACGACGGTAGCGGCAGCCCTTCGTACATCGCGGTCATCTCCCGGACCTCGGCTTCGTCGCGCTCGCGGCCACCGAAGCTCCTGACGTAGCCTTCCAGGTGTTCGTCCGTGCGGATCGTCGGCGCTTCGGTCAGCCGTGCGATACGGCTCAGCGCGCCGGCTTCGTCGAAGAAGCTGACTTCGTAGTCACTACCCCCGGTGACCGCGACCCCGTGCACGGATCCTGTGGCGGAAGGCTCCGGGGAGAAGGGAACTCTCAGGAGTTCGATCCGCATCGCGCCGCCACTTCCGGATGTCGACGACGACATCTTCGGGCCCGGAAGTTGCGTCAAGGTGTCGACGAGCGCACCATCGAGACGGTAACGAAGGAAGTATTCCGGCGGACCCATGTCGGCTTCGAATGCCTCCTCCAGAGCCTGAACCGGCGATTCGACCCCCGACGGCATCGCGAGAACCCTGATCCGGCTCAGAAAAATCCCGGGACCCGCGAGTCCGATCGGTGTGAGATAGCTCATTTCGCCCACTCCCGAGAGCGTCGCCGTGCCGGTCAGGGCACCCATGGCATCGTACTCCGTGATGCGCCCGAGCTGCCGGTCCGCCGCAACGATGCGTCCGCCGGCGGAGGGCCAGGCTCCGACCAGCACCCGGAATTCTCCCGGACCCTCTCCCCTGCCCCCGAATGACCGGAGATGACCGCCATCGGCGCCAAAGACCCGGATCTCTCCGGCGCCAATGTCAGCCACGACCAGGTTGCCTTCCGCGTCTCGGGCAACCGACGCGATCCGGGCGAAGAGAAACGCCTCCGGCCCTTCCAGCGCCCCGAACGACAGTGTCGGCTCCTCCGCCATCTCGGCGTACACGACATCGCCGGGCGCGCTGGTGACGATCGTGACCCCGGCCGAGTCGACAACCTCCGCAATCGCCTCGGGGACCTCCCCGCCATCACTGCAGGCGGCACATGCCAGCATCGCAAACCAATACGCCCTGCGTCTCATTGTCCCGACCTTTTCGGTAGCGGTCACGAATGTCTGTCGCGCCGGCCAGCCTTGCCGCGCCGGCACGCGCAGCCTTAACCTCGCACTTTCCCATAGGATCGACCCGGCGCGGCGTTTCGTTGCACGTTTCACGCAACAGCGCCCGCCAATCGCGAAAGGCGAGCCCCGATGACCCCGTCAGTTTTGCGCACCCTTCCGATCCTCGCGCTGGCCGCCGCCTGCGCGGCCCCCGTCGACACGCCCGCCGATCCACCTGCCGACATGCAGACGATGGTCGAGCACATCAACGCGCGCTCACCAGCCGACGGCGAGGTCCTGCCCTTCAGCGGCGCGGTCCGGGTTGGCAACACGCTCTACCTGTCCGGAATGCTCGGGCTCGAGGGAGGCGAGGTCCCCGAAACCGCCGAGCAGGAGGCGACCAACGTCCTCGACGGCATCAAGGCAACGCTGGAAACCGCGGGACTCACCATGGACGATCTGGTGCTCGTACAGGTGTTCGCCTCCGATGTCGAGGACTACGGGGCCTTCAACAGCGTCTACCGGACCTACTTCACCACCGAGTTCCCGGCCCGCGCCTTCCTCGGATCGGGGACGCTGCTCTACGGGGCCCGGTTCGAGGTCCTGGGGATCGCGGTCTCGCGGGATGCGCATTGACGGATATCGTCGTCCCACGGCGGTTGCTGGGCGCTCGGACGAGGCGTTGCTTCGGTTCCTGGCGCGATCCCCGATGCGAGCGGTGGCCGCCGTGGTGGCACTTGGAGTCGGCATAGGCACTGGCACCTGTTAATGGTGGCTTTCAGAGCCGCAATCCATTGGTAGCGAGTGGTGGCCGCCCGGCCAGCCCGCCGGGTGGGGCCTGCGCCGCTGGCCGATCGGCGACGGGACGCCCCCGGAGGCGCCGGCCATCGCCGGGAGTCGTGGGGCCTTCACTGGGCCTCTCTCGGCCAGTTCCTTGGACTGTCCTGAGGGCGTGTGGAAGCATCACCACGACGAGGATGACGCCGGTAACGAGGACTACGGCGACGGCGTGGACGTTACATGGTGCTTTCTGACAAGGGAATACGAGGTAACCATCGGCGTATGGGTAACGGTAACCGTTACCATGTGTGAGTATTCGGGGTGTGATCTGGAGCTGGAAGAGGCTGAGGCCCACATGGGGGGAATTAACTAGATGCCCCGCTCGCCGACGATGCTGCGGCTACTCCAGTTTTTGGTGACGCTGGCGCTCTGGCCAGCTACCGGTGCCGCGGCTCAGCAGCGCCTTGAGATCGATCACGGCTCGGGCAGGGAGGTCATCAACCAGTGGGAGTACGGCTTTCGCTCTTTCGTCGAGATCGATCATGCCAGGAAGCTGTTGTATGTGTTCGAGGCCAGCGATCCACTGGCGGCCCTGGCCATCTCGCTCAACGACGGCGCGCTCGTGAGCAAGTACGGTGGGGCCGAGGGCGAAGGGCCTGGTGAATTGCAGAATGCCAACGCCCTTGCGGCCACCACGGACGGCGTGTACGCGTCCGACCATGTGCGAGTCAATCACTGGGATTCCTCGGGCAATCTGGTCTCGACGTGGCGACCAAACACGCCGAGTGTCATGGACGTGTGCGCCCTTGGAGGCCAGCCTGCCGTTCCCCTGCCAGGGGGCGCCCTTGTGCGCTCCACGGACGGACCCGCCGTGATCCTTGGCCGCGGCCGTGCCGGCAGGAGACTAATGGTGGATCTGGCGTCGGCCCGTGAGGCGATGTTCACTTTCACGAGCTCGGAAATCGTCTGCATGGGAGATGTCGCGTACGTGCTGACGGATCTGCAGGTACATGGCCACTCGGCGGGCGGAACGACGACCGAAGTCAAGCTGCCGCCGGAGCTGGTGGAACGCGGAAGGCGCCGACAGGAAGGGGCGCGTGGAGGCGCAAGGATCCGGCCGTTCAGACTGTTCCATGACGGCAACGGGAATCTGGTCATCTCCATGTGGAGATCGAGACTGGCCGGGGCGATCATCGATCCCGAAACCGGGTGTCACTCGATCGTGATGGACCCGGGGCCTCCGGCGGGGCATGCGGTCAGATTCGCGGGCATGTACCAGGACAGCGCCGTGGTGCTCGTAAACACCCCCACGACGCGGATGGTCGAAGGAAAGCCGACGCCGGTCTTTGTCGCCGGCGAATACCCGATCATCGCGCTACGGCCACTGCGGCGCGTGGGCGGCGAACCGTGCAAAGCGCAGGGGCCCCAGCCACTATGACGATGCCGCGTTGACCGAACGCGAACGGCGCTCGCGCGTTTTCGCCGGGACGTCGACCCCACGGCCCGCGCCATGCGCAAGGTCCGTTTCGAATCGCGTGCAGGTGCACCTCTCCCAGCGAATTGACAACTACCCCAGTATCACCGCCCGCAGCGCCCTCGCACCGTCGACCGCACGATCGACATGTTCACGCGTGTTGTAGACGTGGGGACACAGCCGCATGCCCCCCGTTCCCGCGCCCGCGATGCCGTGCTCCTCGTACAGCCGGCGCAGCGCCGTGCCTCGGTCACCCGGCACTTCGGCGATGCATACGCCGCCTGAAAGCACCGGGTCCATCGGAGTGACCAGGGTCAGCCCCAGTTCGGCCAGCCCTTCCTTCAGGGCCGTGGCCAGTTCGCTCACCCGCGCCTCGGTCTCGGCCGCGCCGACCGCGGCGTGGAACTCCGCCGTGGTGCCGACCGCGGCCAGGCATGCGTCATCGCGCTGACCGAGCGATTCGAACTTGCGCGCGCCCTTCACGTCGGGGTCGGCGTCGTTGCCCCAGCCGGGCGCCACGATGTTGGGCCAGATCTCGGCGATCCTGGCTTCCTTGACGTACAGCACGCCCGCCTCCTTCGGGCCCATGAACCACTTGTGCGCGGATGCGGAATACGAATCGCAGCCGAGTGCACGCAAGTCGACGTCGAGGACACCCCAGCTCTGCGCGCCGTCCAGGTGGACGTGGATGCCGCGGGGGCGTGCCGCCTCGACGAGTTCGCGAACGGGGAGCCGAATCCCGCTCACGTTCGAGACGTGGGTGAGCGACAGGACGCGGGTCCGCCCGGTCAGCGCCGCGACGAAGGGGTCGATCAGTTCCTGGATCGAGGCCGGGTGGCGGGGCACCGCGACCCGCTTCACCGTGATCCCGAACCTCGCCGCCCTCACGTCCCACGCCACGTTGTTGGTGGGGTGGTTCTGGTCCCAGAGAACCACCTCGTCGCCGGCGCGAAGGGGCACACCGTTGTTGATCGTGTTGTTGGCCTCGCTGGTGTTGCGGACGATCGCGATCTCGTCGGGACTGACCCCCAGCTGGGCCGCGACCGCCGCCCGCGACCGTTCCGTGAGGTCGCGAAACTTGGCACGGTTGTTGAAGGAACAGTCGCGGTCGATGTCGCGCGTGAGGTCCTCGACGCGGGCCGCCACCGAGCGGGGTGACGGGCAGAGGTTGGCCGCGTTCATCGGGACGCGCTCCTCGGTGAAAGAGAACTGGGCGCGGACCAGCTCCCAGTACGGTTCGTCGCGGACGGATCGCGGGCCGCCCGGCGGAAGTTCCTGCCTCTGCACGTCGCGGCCGTATCCCGACGGAGCATCGGGCAGCCCGAAGGCTCCAGGCAGCGCGAAGGCACCGGGCAACACGGCGGCCCCCGCCGCCATCTCGGTAAGGAACGAACGGCGGGTGGCTTCGCGCTTCATGTAACGCTCCCTGCGGCAGAACGAGGTTGGCAGCTCCATGATACGGGGGCCCGGGCCGATCGGCCATTGCGCCGCCCCGGCGACCAGGTCGGCCACCACCGGGTGCGCTGCCGGCCCCCTGCCCGATCGGCCATTGCGCCGCCCCCACGTCCGCCACAGCTTCCCACGCCGACAGCACCCACCGCGGCATGGTCCGCCCCCTTCACGAAGGAGAGTCTCCGTGGCCCTGATCGCCCACCGGATGAGCCGCCTGGGCACCGAGAACGCGTTCAAGCTCGGCGACGACATCCAGCGATGCGTCGACCGGGGCATGGACGTCATCCGCTTCAACCTGGGCGCACCCGACTTCCGCAGCGCGCCCCACCTGAACCGGATCGCGTGGGAAGCCCTCGACGCCGGCCGCTCCAGCTACTGCGACCCTGCCGGCATCCTCTCCTTCCGCACGGCGATCGCGGATCACGTCACCCGGACCCGCGGCGTGGACGTCACGCCGGGGCGTGTCGTCGTCACGCCCGGGGCGAAGCCCCCGATCGGGTACACTCTGCAGACGTACGTGGACCCTGGCGACGAGGTCGTCTACCCCACGCCGGGGTTCCCCATCTACGAATCCTGGGTGCGCTTCGCGGGTGCGGTGCCGGTGCCGCTCCGCCTCTCCGACGAACGGGACTTCGCCTTCACGGCGAACGACCTCGCTCCACTGATCACCCCGCGCACCAAGGTCATCATTCTCTGCTCGCCCTCCAACCCGACCGGAGGGGTCCTGTCGCGCGACGAACTTGCAGGAATCGCCGGGGTGATCCGGGACCGGTGCCGCCCGGACGTGCGCATCTACGCCGACGAGATCTACGAGCACATCCTCTTCGACGGGCTGCGGCACGAGAGCATCATGTCCCACCCGGGCATGCCGGAGCGCACCGTGCTGGCCAGCGGTCACTCCAAGGGCTTCGCAATGACGGGATGGCGCCTCGGATGGGCGGTTCTGCCGACCGAGGAGGAAGCCGGGATCTTCAAGCAGATCAACATCAACATCGTGTCGTGTGTGCCGCCCTTCCTGCAGGAGGCGGGTCAGGCGGCGTACGAGGACCCGGCCTCGGCGGTCGAGGTCGAAGGGATGGTGCGGGAGTTCGAGAAGCGGAGGAACTGGATCGTGCCCGCGTTGAATTCGATCACCGGACTCCGGTGCCGGACGCCGAAGGGCGCATTCTACGTCTTCCCGGATGTGTCGGGCGTGTGCCGCCGGCTCGGGATCTACAGGGCGTACCGCGAACTGGCAGAGAGCGCCCGCGGCCGGACGACTCCGGCGGGGATGCTTCAGATGTTCCTGCTGTATCGATACGGGGTGGCTTCGATGGACCGGGCGTCGTTCGGGAGGATCGGGGCCGAAGGGCAGGACTTCCTGCGCCTGTCGATCGCGAACAGCATCGACGACATCCGGCGCGGCGTTTCGCGCATCGCCGAAGCCGCGGACGACCGCGCCGGATTCGCCGATTTCGTCGCCGGTGACGATGGCAGGGAGCTCTTCGCATGAGCATTCGGGTCTGCGTGGCCGGGGTGACGGGGTGGACCGGGCAGGCGGTGGCGGAGGCCGTGCTGCGCTCCGACGACTTCCGGCTGGTGGCTGCGGTCGCACGCCGTGCCGCGGGAGAGGACGTGGGGGACGCGATAGGCCACGACCAGGCCACGGGCGTCGCCATCACGACCGATCCGGCCATTGCACTGGCCGCCGAGCCCGATGTGTGGATCGACTACACGCACCCGGGCGTGGTGAAATCCCACGCCATCCGGGCCCTCGAAGCGGGGACCCGCGTGGTGATCGGCACGTCGGGGCTCGCCGCGCCCGACTTCCGCGACATCGAAGCAGCGGCCCTGGCCGCGCGTCTGGGCGTCATCGCGGCGGGCAACTTCTCCGTCACGGCTGCCACGCTAAAGCACCTGGCCGGCATCGCGTCCCGTCACCTGCCCCACCGCGAGATCGTCGACTACACGCACGCCGGCAAGCCTGACGCACCCAGCGGGACGGCTCTGGAGCTTGCGGAGTACCTGGGCACCGTCGCCCCCAACAAGCTCCACTTCCCCGTGGAGGAGACGCTGGGAATACCCGGCACCCGCGGGGCGGAGATCGGCGGCACCCAGGTCCACTCCGTGCGGCTGCCCGGCTACATCGTCTCGGTCGAGGCGCTGTTCGGGCTGCCGGGCGAGCGCCTGGTCATCCGGCACGACGCCGGAGAGAGCGCCGCACCCTACGTGGCCGGAACGCTGCTCGCCGCAGGGCGCGTCGGCGAGGTCACGGGCCTGGTGAGGGGACTGGACACGCTGCTTTTCGGGTGAGCCGGCGGGCGCTCTGCCCGGCAGCTCCAGGCAGCGGCGTCACTCCTCCGTGATCGCGACCTCGAACATCGTCGGCCACAGCTTGCCGGTGACGTAGAAAACGCCGGTCGACGCGTCGAAGGCGATCCCGTTGAGCACGGCGCCGGCGTCCTGCGGGCGGCGGCTCGCCAACGTCAGCGAGTAGGCGTCCAGCGTGCCGGTGATCTCGCCTGTCGCCTTGTCGATCCGCACGATTTCGTCGGACTGGTAGATGTTGGCGTAGATCTGATCCCCCACGCATTCGAGCTCGTTGAGGTTGCGCGTCGAGAAGCCGTCGCGGGTCACCCGGATCCGGTCGACCAGGTCGAACGTCTCCGGATCCCTGCGGAAGAGATCGCCGGTCCCGTCCGACATGAACAGCCACTCACCGTCGTAGCAGATCCCCCACCCTTCCCCGTCGTACTCGAAGGTCTTCTCCTGGACCAGGGTCGCCGCGTCGTACACAAAGGCCAGCCCCGCCTTCCAGGTGAGCTGTATCAGCTTGTCGCCGACCAGCGCCAGACCTTCGCCGAAGTACTCCTCGGACAGGGCGTGGCTGCGCAGGACGCTGCCGGTGGCGATGTCGACCTGCCGGAGTTCCGACTCGCCGTACTGCCCGGTGCTCTCGTAGAACGTCCCGCCGTCGATGAGCAGGCCCTGCGTGTAGGCGTCCGGGTCGTGCGGAAGCGTGCGCCGAAGTTCGTAATCGAGCCGTGTGACCGCATCGTCGGCGCAACCCGCCTGGACCAATGCGACGAAGAGCAGGCCGGAACGAAGTGCGGATCCGGCGCCGCGTGCTTTGCGCGGGCCGGCCCGGGACGTACGGTGGCGTCGAAGCGCGGGAGCCTCAGCCCCCGATCGCGTGGCTGAATCGATCATCACTGCCTCGTATGGTGGGCGGCACCATCCGTCGGGTGGGTGCCGTTCTATTCTCATGGGGCGGTCGCAAGGCTAACGTATCATCTCCCAATCACTCCAAGGAGGTGGACGTGCCCGGGCTTCACCCTCACATCGACCCCGACGGGCTTCTTGAATACTCGGTCGTCTTCACCGATCGATCATTGAACCACATGTCGGAGCGCTTTCGCGCCGTGATGAAGTACGTGTCGCATACCCTGAAGCATACCTACGCGGCCAAGGCGGTCTCGGTGGTTCCCGGCGGGGGGACGTACGCGATGGAGGCGGTGGCGCGCCAGTTCGGGACCGGCAGGCACTGCCTCGTGATCCGCAACGGCTGGTTCAGCTACCGCTGGACGCAGATCTTCGACGCGGGGCGAATCCCCTCGGAGTCCACGGTGCTCAGAGCCCGCCCAGTCGGCGACGGACACCAGGCGCCCTTCGCCCCTCCACCGATCGAGGAAGTCGCCGCGGCCATCGCCGCCGCGCGTCCCGGCGTCGTCTTCGCCCCGCACGTGGAAACATCCTCCGGGATCCTGCTCCCCGACGACTACGTGCGCGCGGTCGCGGACGCAACCCACGCCATCGGAGGACTTTTCGTGCTCGACGGCATCGCGTCGGGTGCGATGTGGGTGGACATGGAGGAGTCCGGCGTCGATGTCCTCATCAGCGCCCCGCAGAAAGGCTGGAGCGGTTCGCCGTGCGCGGGCCTCGTGATGCTGGGCACCGAGGCCCTGGCCAGAATGGAACCGGCGGCCAACACCAGCTTTGCCTGTGACCTTCTGCGCTGGCTCCAGGTCGTGGAGGCCTACGAAAGCGAAAAGGCCATCTACCACTCCACCATGCCCACGGACGCACTGCGGATGTTCCGCGATGCGATGGCCGAGACCGAGGCGTTCGGATTCGAGAACGCGCGGGCCAGGCAGCGGGAACTGGGGGACGGAGTCAGGGCGCTGTTGGCCGAGAAGGGGTTCCCGAGCGTTGCGGCCCCGGGCTTCGAGGCGCCCGGTGTCGTCGTCAGCTACACCGAAGATCCCGGTATCCACAACGGCAGCCGGTTCGCCGCCGCGGGCTTGCAGATCGCCGCGGGGGTGCCCCTCATGTGCGGAGAGCCCGAAGCATTTCGGACCTTCCGGCTGGGTCTGTTCGGACTGGACAAGCTCGGGAACGTCGACCGGACGGTGCGGACGCTGGACGAGGCGCTGGAGCAGGTGCTTTCGGGTGCCCGCCTGGTTGGAGCAGCAAGGTGAGCGTCCGCGCAGCCTCCGAATTCGACGTGACGGGCTGGGACCAAACGCCGTACGGAGAGGAAGGCAAGGGCCCCAGCCTCGCGGAGGCGATGGTGCTGAAGGAGTATCGGGGAGACCTCGAGGGACAGGGTCGGGCTCGCGTGCTGATGTGTCGAGCCGATGCCTCGAGCCGTCCGGAAAACGCAGGCTACGTGGCCTCCGAGCAGGTGTCGGGCCGACTCGCGGATCGAGAGGGAACGTTCGTCGTCCAGCACTGGGGGATCGCCGCCGCCGGCGCACCGCCGCGCACCGGGGGACATGTGGTCCCCGGATCGGGCACGGGCGGGCTGGTGGGACTGTCCGGGACGATGGAGATCTCCGTCACCCCGGACGGCAAGCACCAGTTCACCCTCGACTACGAACTTCCCGACCCCGCTGTGAACTTCTGAACCCGACGGCCTGTTGACGCCTCTCCGACGTAGAGGTTGCCGCGGGAATCCACGCTCATTCCGTGGGGACGCAGGAATTGGCCCGCCTGGCGTCCGCCGCGCCCGAATTCGCCGACTACCTCCAGGTCGTCGCGCCGAAGTGTCCAGACCTTGTGGTTGGTGCCGTCGGCCAGGTACAGCCACCGCTGCTCGGGATCCGGCGACAAGGCCAGCACAAACGCCGATCCCGATGCGCGCGTGAGCGGTGCGATGGTCTTTTCGGCCACGTATTCGCCGCTCTGCCGGAAGACCTGGATGCGGTTGCCTCTCCGGTCGGCCACGTAGATGAGCCCGTCGCGCGACCCGATGAGCCCATGCACGGTCGAGAACTGGGCCGGCGGCGCGTCCTCCTCACCGCGTCCGGCGTAGTCGTACCCGTACTCGTCGTCGGGGGCCTCCCCGTACGCCCCCCAGTGGCGCAGGTAGTCGCCGGTCTCGCCGTCGAACACCACAACGCGCCGGTTCGCGTACCCGTCCGCGATGAACACCTCGTTCGACTCCGGGTCGACCCAGATGCCCGCGGGACCACCGAGCAGGCGCGGATCGTCGCTGCCACCGTTGACATCGTACTCGCCCAGCGTCATGACCAGTTCGCCGCTGCGCGTGAACTTCATCACCCGGTGGTGCCGGTACGTCCCCACCCAGACGAAATCGTTGTGATCCACGAACAGCCCGTGCGGGTTCCTGGGATACTCGGACACGTCCTGCGATGAGTCGCCCCACCCCTGCACCACGGTGCCGTCCGCGTCGAACTCGATCACGGACGGGGCGGGCGCACAACAGGTGCCCAGGGGCGGATCCTGAACCGCGGAGGTCTCTTCCGGCGTCAACGTCTCGGGGAGGTGCGCCACCCAGACATGGTCGCGAGAGTCCACGAACACTGCCGTCACGGCACCCATGATCCACTTGTTCGGCATCTCCGGAGGCCAGGCAGCATCGACCCGGAACACCGGGGGCCCGTCCGGTGACATCGCCTCGGAACCACTCCCGTCCACTCCGCCCGGAGGCCGTCCCCCCTCGCAACCGGCGATCGCCAGGATGAGTGGGACACACAGGGCGTGGGGCCGAAGTCTGCGGTCTGAGGTGTATCGGGTTATTCTCATGCGTCGTCTCCTCATTTCTTGCGCTGGCATCCAGAGTCCGAGAATGTTTCGGTGTGAGTCGGGATCGCGCCAGCCCGGGCACGACCGGCGCGCAGCCCGACGTCATGACCCCATTTACCAGGGAAGGCGTATGAAAGCGACACGGACTCAGGGTGACAGCGGCCCTGCCCACGCCGTGTGCGCCCGGCGTCTCGCCGGCTGCACGCTCGCGGCGGGCGGGCTGTTGCTGCTCCATGCCTGCTCGTTCGCCCCGGCTCCATCGGTCCCCGAGCCGGTCTCCGAGTTGCCCGGCAGCTTCATGGGCGGGTCGGTGCCGGGCGACCATGCAGCGCGAGAGTGGTGGGCGGCCTTCGACGACCCCGTCTTGAACACGGTCATCGACTCGGTGCTCACCTCCAACTTCGATTTGGCGGAAGCGGTCGCCAGGGTACGGCAGGCGAGGGCACAGGCGGGCATCGCCGGGGCCGGCCTCTTCCCCGTCATACAGGCGAGCGGATCGGCTACCGACCAGAACACCCCGGCCAACGCCGGATTCGGCGAGCAGTTCCGGAAGCTCGCGGGCGGCGAGGACGGCGTCGCGGGCGGCTTCGAGTTCCCCGACCGCCTCGCCTTCACCACCTATTCGCTGGGAGTCGACTTCTCGTACGAACTCGACTTCTGGGGACGCGCACGCAACGACTCGCGCGCGGCCGGGGCGCAGTACCTGGCGTCTGAATCCGACTACCAGGCCGCGCGCATCGGTGTTCTGGCGACTACAATCACCACGTACTTCGAGATCGTGGACCTCAGGCGCCGGACGGCCCTGACCCGGGAACTCGTCGAGGTGCTTCAGGAGCGCGAGGCGCTGGCCGAAACCCGCTACGCGCGCGGGCTGGTTACCTCCTTCGAGCTCTACCAGGTACGGCAGGATCTGCAGAACACCCAGGCGGGACTGCCCCAGCTCGAAAGCGCGCTCACCGACGCGGAAGGACGGCTCGCCGTGCTGCTCGGAGGGTTCCGGGCCCGGCTGGACGCGATGCTTCCCGACTCGCTCGCCCCCGCCTCCCTGGCGGACCCGGTCGCAGCGGGCGTACCGGCCGACCTGCTCTTCCAGCGGCCGGACGTACGGGCCGCGGGCCTGCGCCTGGACGCCGCAAGGTTCACGATCGGGGCGCGCCGCGCCGAACTGATTCCGTCGCTGTCGTTGTCCGGCACGATCGGCGTCCAGTCTTCCAAGGTCGATGGTCTCTTCAGCGTGGACCAGTGGTTCCGGAATCTGCTGGGAAATCTGACCGCGCCGATCTTCCAGGGAGGGCGCCTGAGAAACAACGTGGCGCTCGCTCAAGCCCAGTTCAACCAGGTCGCCGCAGCCTACGGCAGGACCGTGGTCACGGCGGTCTACGAGGTCGAGGCTGCGCTGGCCGCACTCGGCAACGAAGACCGGCGACACGCCTTCCTTGTCGCTCAGCGGGAAGAAGCCCGGGCGTCGGTCGACCTGCAGTCTGAACGATATGCGTCGGGAGTGGCTGGCTACACCGACTATCTGGACGCGCTGCGCACCCTCCTGAACGTGGAGTCGACGCTGGCCGGTGCCGGACGCGACCTCGCGCTGGCACGGCTCGCCGTCCACCGCGCGCTCGGCGGTGAATGGACAGCCCCTCCCGAATCGCTGGAAGGGCCGCGCATGGTTCCGACCGAGTCAAGCAACGAAGGGAGAAGTAGATGAGTCGCGCCAAGAGCACATTGATTGCCGCGGGCATCCTGGCCGGCGCCGTCGCTATCGCCGCCATCATGATCCAGATGAGACCCGAGCCCCCCCTGCGTGAACCGCCGTCCCGGGTTCCATTCGTCACCACGGCGTCCGCAGTGGCCGGGTCCGGACCCATTCCCGTGTACGGGGCCGGAACCGTCCGGCCGCGGGCGGAAATCGACGTCGCGGCGCAGATCGCCGGCAAGGTCGAATGGGTCGACCCCGCCTACCAGGGCGGGGGCCGGATCCAGGAGGGGCAGGTTCTCTTCCGCATCGCCGACGACGACTACCAGAACCGGGTGCAGCAGGCGCGGGCCAATGTGGCCGCACAGCAGGTCGCTCTTCTCCAGGCCGCGGAGGACGCGCGCATCGCCCTGGCCGAGTATGAGCTGTTCCGGCAACGGCAACCGGACGCGGCCACGACGGCCGAGGCGAACCCGCTGACCCTCAGGCAGCCGCAGCTCGATGCGGCCCGGGCCGCTCTCGCGAGAGACAGCGCCGCCCTGGCTGACGCCGAATTGGCCCTGTCCCGAACGGAGGTGCAGGCCCCCTTCAGCGGCGTCGTGCGGACGGAGTCCGTCGGCCTGGGTCAGTTCGTAGCGGCCGGCCAGAGCGTCGGACGGCTGTACGCCGACGACGCCGTCGAGGTCATCGTGCCGCTCTCGGACGCGGACGCGGCGTTGGTACCGATGCTCTGGCAGCTGCGCGCGGGCGACCGCAACCGGAGGGTCCGGGCTTCCGTAACGACCGGGTACGGCCGCGGCGTGTACTCATGGGCCGGGTACGTGGACCGCGCCGAGGCGGCCCTGGACGAACAGACCCGCACGATCGATGTGGTCGTGCGGGTCCCGAACCCCTTCGCGGGAGGGATGCCCGTCGGGGACGGCGACGGGGACTCCGCCACCGAGGGCCCGCCCCTGCTCGTGGGGCAGTTCGTGGAGGTGCAGATTGATGGCCTCGCGCCGGAGAGCTACTTCACGGTACCCCGGAGCGCACTCCGGACCGGGAACGAGATCTGGGCCCTCGACAAGGGCTCCCTGGTCACGATCGTCCCGGTCGAGGTCTTGCAGCGGTCCGACGATGTGGTGTTCGTGACGGGCGCCCTGAACGCGGATCAGGCGGTCGTGGTCAGCGGGATACAGATCGCGACGGAAGGTATGGTCGTGCGGACGGAGGGGGGAGATAACGGGTGAGGGTGGACGGGACCGAAGGGGAAGGGGACAGTCTCGGCGAAGGGAAGGGCCCTGGCGAGCAAGGGGGGCCGCAGGCGGCAAGCGGGCCGATTGCCTACATGGCCCGCAACGGGGTGGCGGCCAACCTCCTCATGTTGTTCATCCTGTTTGCCGGACTTTTCGCATTGCGCGGTCTGGTGCAGGAAGTGTTCCCGGAGGTGTCGCTGGATCGGATCAACATTTCGGTAGCGTATCCCGGCGCCACACCGGATGAGATCGAAGAATCGGTCATCCTCAAGATCGAAGAGCAGGTCAAGGCGGTCGACGGCCTGAAACAGGTCCGTTCGACGGCCGCGGAGGGTCGGGGGTCGGTCGTCGTGGAACTCCGGCTGGGTGAAGATCTGAATCGCGCTCTGGACGATATCAAGGCCCGGATCGACCGGATCCAGACCTTCCCGGCCAACGCCGAACGCCCCGAGGTCACCGAAATGACCAACCGGCAGAGCGTGATCCGGCTCGTCCTCTACGGCGACGTGTCCGAGCGAACCCTCAAGGAGCTGGCGTACCGCACCGAGGACGCGCTCTCCGCACTTCCGGTGGTCTCCTACGTGGAGACGACCGGAGTCCGCGAGTACGAAATCTCGATCGAGGTATCGCTTCGCAGGTTGCGGGCTCTCGGCCTCACGTTGCGGGACATCTCAAGCGCCGTGCGTCGCGGTTCGCTGGATCTGTCGGCCGGAAGCATCGACACCCGCGACGAGGAGGTGCGGATCCGCACGACCGGCCAGAACTACACCCAGCAGGACTTCGAGGAGATCATCGTCCTCAGCCGGGCCGACGGAACGGTCGTGCGACTGGGGGAAATCGCGGAGGTGCGCGACGGCTTCCGCGACGTCGATCTGATCGGCCGCTACGCGGGTCGGCGCGCGGCCTACGTCGAAGTCTTCAGGACCGCCGACGAGAAGGTCCTGGAGATCGTGGACGCGGTGGAACAACACCTCGATGAGCAGGTGATCCCATCGCTCCCCGAGGGCGTCGATCTTGAAATCTGGAACAACGACGCCGATATCCTGCAGGACCGCCTGGGACTCCTGGTCAAGAACGGGTTCCTGGGATTGATGCTGGTCCTCGTCGCCCTGGCGCTCTTTCTGGAGATACGGCTGGCTCTGTGGGTCGCCGTGGGAATCGCCGTCTCCTTCGTGGGCACCTTCGCCGTGATGGCAGTGCTGGGCGTCTCCATCAACCTGATGTCCCTCTTCGCCTTCATCCTCGCCATCGGGATCGTCGTGGACGATGCGATCGTGGTGGGCGAGAACATCTACGCCGAGCGGGAGAAGGGAGCGCGCGGGGTTGCGGCGTCGATCCGGGGCACGCGGCGGATCACCCGGCCGGTGATCTTCGCGGTCCTGACCACGGTGGTGGCCTTCTGTCCGCTCTTCTTCATCCCCAGTTCCATCGGGAAGATCGTCGGAACCATACCGGTGATCGTGATCTCGGTCCTCGTGTTCTCTCTGATCGAGTCTCTGCTGGTCCTTCCGAATCATCTGTCCCACCTTCCCGAACCCGGTGCTTCCCGCGCCGGGCGACGACCGCACGCTGTCCGCCGGATTCAATCACGAGTGGACGTGGCGCTCAAGCGCTTTGTGGACGGACCTCTCGACCGAAGCCTCCGGTTCGCGACAGGCCAGCCCGGACTGGTGATCACAACCGGGGTCGCGCTTATCGTCCTCTGCGTTTCGATGATCCCCGCCGGCATCATCAAGGTCGACTTCATGCCTTCGGTGGAGGCGGACCTGGTAACGGCCAGCCTGGAGATGCCCGAGGGCACTCCCGCTCAGCGTACGTCCGATGTCGCGGACGCTCTGGAGGAGGCGGGATACCGGGCTGCGAGCCGGCTCGGGTCCGGGCGGGACGATGCTGCCGGGTCTCTGCTCTCCGGGGTGAACGTCACAATCGGCCTTGGGGCCCGGCAGTCAGGGCCCGGCGGCGCAGCCACGGAAACCGCCAACCCGCGGGCCAACATCGGCGCCGTCGAGTTCAAACTCGTGACCGCCGATCAACGGGACGTATCCGCGGCCGAATTTCAACAGGTGTGGCGCGAGGAACTCGGTCTCCTGCCGGAGGCCAAGGCGCTCACCATTACGGCAGAACTCATCGGCTTTGGCCTTCCGGTCCACGTCGAGCTCTCTCACCCGGATCCCGCCCGGCTGGCGTCGATCGGCGACACGGTGATCAGGCGGCTCCGTGAATTCGACGGAGTCTTCGACGTCCAGGCGGATCAGGACCAGGGCCTGCGCGAGATCCAGCTCGACTTGCGCGCAGAGGCGAGAACCCTCGGGGTGACGCTCGATGACCTGGCCAGACAGGTCCGCTCCGCATTCTTCGGTGACGAGGCACTGCGCATACAACGGGGTCGCGAAGACATGCGCGTCTACGTGCGGCTGCCCGAAGACGAACGCAACGCCATCGCCGACGTCGAGAGCTATCTGGTCCGTACTCCCAACGGACGCGAGGTACCGCTGGGCCGAGTCGCATCCGTGCGCTTCGGCAGGTCTCCCACGACCATTCGTCGCAAGGACGGCCTCAGGGTCCTGACCGTCACCGCCGACGTCAATCCCGCCATCGTTACCGGCGGCGAGGTGACGGACCGTCTGGACAGCTCGATCCTGCCCGAACTCCGCGCCCGGGACCCGGACCTGTACTATTCCTTCGGAGGCGAGCAGCAGGAACAGGTCGATTCCTTCGGCGCCCTCGGTGGCGGCTTCGCGCTGGCCCTCCTGGCGATCTATGCGCTCCTGGCGATCCCCTTCGCCTCCTACACCAAGCCCCTCATCATCATGGCGGCGATCCCCTTCGGGATCATCGGCGCGGTTCTGGGCCACATGCTGCTGGGCTTGCAGATGAGCATCATGTCGATGTTCGGCGTCATTGGCCTGAGCGGTGTGGTCGTAAACGACTCCCTCGTCATGATCGACTTCATCAGCGAGCGCATGCGGCAGGGAATGCCGGGCCGCCAGGCGATCATCGATGGCGCCAAGGCGCGCTTCCGCCCGATCTTCCTCACCTCGCTGACGACCTTTCTCGGCGTTGCCCCCCTGGTGTTCGAGACGAGCCTGCAGGCGCAGTTCCTGATCCCGATGGCAGCTTCGCTGGGCTTCGGGATCGTCTTCGGGACCGTGGTGCTGATGATGATCGTGCCGGCGCTGGCGATGGTGCAGCACAGGGTCATGGGGGAGCGGGTCCGAGGGTAGGGCACTCATCGTGACCTGAAGCTTGACAAGGGCGTACGGTCCGCCCATGGTAGAGCACTTGAAGCCTTATGGTCACATTCGAGGGAGCTTGGCGACAGCAATGATCACGCAACGGGTCGTCTTGGGACGTCGGCGTGGGAAACACGGGTTGTTGGCAGGAGTGCTTGTCGCTGTGTTGGCACTGTTCGCTTGCGGTGACGACCAAACACCCACTGCACCACCGGTGGCGTCGGAGGTATCGATTTCCCCGGAATCGGTCACCCTCGAGTCCATCGGCGAGACCCGCCAGTTCTTCGCGGCCGTGAGCGATCAGCACGGGGAGGCCTTCGCCGGAACGATCGCCTGGTCGAGTTCGGCAACAGGGGTCTTCACCGTCGATGCGAATGGCCTGGTGACGGCGGTCGCAAACGGCTCGGGCAGGCTGACGGCGTCTTACGAGAGCCTTAGCGCTTCAGCGACGGTGAGGGTGTGATATAACGTTGTAAGTGACTGTGATAAAACATCTTACAGAATCCGCTGCCGGGCGGTTACCTCATTGTATCCCTCTTCCCGAACGGGAATCCAATCGACCGCATCGGACGTTCTTGGACGTAACCGACGGACCTCGCGGATGCGCTCTACCCTTGCGGCTCCAGCGCAATCAACCTGACCACGCGGACGGTCGGCACATCCAGGTCGTCGCTTTCGATATAGGCCATGAGGCCGCCGGGGCCGAAGGCGTCCGGCGTCCGCAGCCCCTCCGGCGGCAGGGTGCCGATGTAATCTCCCTCGGGCGTCACGATGTCGATTGGGCCGTCGTCGTCGCCTGTCGGACCCCGGCGCTCGACCCAGATACGATCCTCCCAGTCCACCTTGATGCTGTACAGCACCGGCACCTCGTCGGCGAATGTGCGCCCCTCGACCCCCTCACGATTGATCTGGATGGGCAGGCTCGTATTCGATGCGCTTTCAAGCACCCCCGCTTCGGCTTCGCGGTAGCGCTCGCGTTCGGCCTCCCTGATCGCATCGTCAACCGGGAGCGGCGCAATCGGTCGCTCGATCATTCCGGCAACGCTTCCGTCGGGGCCGATGAGCTTGATGCGGTATCCGATTGAGTCGATCAGCGCGAGACGGCCGTCGGTCAGCAAATCGATATCGAGGCGGGGCTCGAAGGCGCGGCCTGCGGCAACGCGCATGCGCATGCCGCTTTCCAAATCCCCGCTCAGCTCGGATTCGTCTTCGTCCTCCTCGGGCAGTTCCCAAGCGGTGTAGAGGAGTGTCGGCTCGGTGCCGTCCAGGGGGAAGAGGTGGATCGGACGACCGGGTTCCTCCGGCTGCTCGTCTTCGCCGAAGCGCATGATCTGTGTGGCGACGAGGCGGCCGTCGGGGAGCGCCATGCGGGCCAGGGCCATGCCCGTGGTCATCGGGTCCATGGTAACACGCCGGACGAACTCGCCGCCGGGTTCGAGAAGGTCGATCTGAGTGAGTCCCATCACGGTGTAGGATCCGTCGCGCGCGACAATCGCCCTGGTGACGTTGTCGAATTCTCCGGGTCCCTCTCCCCGTCCGCCCACCGTACGGACCAGCGATCCGTCCGGCCCGACCACAAGGATGTGATCGAGTTGGCTATCGAAAATGTGAAGGTTGGACTGCGCGTCGAAGTGGACCGAGCGCACGTTGCCGAAGGTGTCCCAAGTGTCGCCCACCACCGACCCGACGGTGAAGACCTCCTCGGTCACGGCGTTCACGATCACGTCTGGGCCGTCCAACGTTCCGGCGGCACCATTGGCCGATCCGTCCCCGGCATCCCCGCAGGCCACTAAGAGGGCGAGAGGAAGGAACGGCGCGAGGCATCGCCGTCGCGCTGTTGTCGCATTCGCCATCGTCAGGTTCCTCATTTTCGATCCTTCCCCCACGTCAAGGGGATCGTGCAAGTCGTTCGCAGGCGCGCGGAGACCCCAAAGCTCTCACCCGCCCGGCTCTTCGTCTCATTCAATGTATGCCAGAAGCCTGTCGAGGACGACGTTGCCTCGCCGTTTTGTGGCGAGAATACTTCAGCAGTGCGACCTTGAGAGGGTCGGCGGGGACGCGATTTGGCCCCGCCAGTCGCTGATGGCTCGAAGGAGTTGAAAGGTGTACGAACGAACGCAAGCGATACTGATCGCCATGGCGTGGGTGGCGTTGGCCGGTTGCGGGGACTCCGAGTCCCGAAGCGACTGGACCACGCTGCGGGACACGTTGCCTTCCGGCGCGGTCCACGTCACGAACATCCCCGCCGCGAACGCGTCTCCCACTTGGACGCTTGTCGAGGAACTCCGCGTCGGCACCCTCGAAGGCACCGGACCGGACGCTTTCGCCTATCTGAAGGGCCTCGTGGCGCTGGACGGCGGAGGCTTCGCCGTCTTGGATTCCCAGGTTCAGGAACTGCGTGTCTTCGGCCCTGATGGCGCTCACATCGCGACCCATGGTGGGAGGGGACAGGGACCCGGCGAGTTCGCGGCCGCGAACGGTATCATGCTTGGCCCCAACGGACGCCTCTGGGTCCCGGATGGGCGCAACGGACGCATGTCGGTCTTCGATCCCGAGGACGGCTTCACAGAGTCCTTTCCGTTCGACGACGGCAACTACGGCTGGGTTTGGAATGGCGCGCTGGTGGAGGGGAGCCGCATCCACCGGCCGTGGTGGGACGGGACCCGGGGACAGATTCGCGTCTACGATCTGACGATGACGCTGGTGGACTCGATTCCATTGCCCAGCGATGAACCGGAGGACGAAGAGTACGATCCCGAGAGGCAGCCCGGCACGTTCTACCAAGCGCTGGGCGGCGGCTACATGCTGTACGGGATCCCGTTTTTCGCTTCCGAGGTCTGGCACATCGACTCGCGTGGCTCCATCTGGTCCACGCGGGAGGGCGATCCCGAATACCGCCTGTCGCGGTGGGAACCGGGCGCCGATTCGACTCTCGTGGTCGAAACCCGTCGTCCCGCCGTCCCCGTGCCGGAGGTCGAGCGCGACTCGGTGATCGACGCGATGCGGCAGATGCTCGCGGACAGGGGCGTGAGCAGCCAGTGGGATTGGTCCCGGATTCCCAACGTCAAACCCGCAGTCGAGGCCATCTTCCAGTCGGCCGAGGGCAACTTGTGGGTGCGCACCCCGTCAGCGGACGGAGGGGTTCTGTTCGATGTCTACTCGGGGGAGGGCAGCCATCTTGGAACGGCGAGCTTGGGAGCGGACCTCAGCCTCTGGGACGAAGTCGCCCCGGTTGTGCGGGGCGACTCCGCCTGGCTGATCGTGACGGACGAGTTCGACGTGCAGTACGTCGTCCGTGCCCGCATCGTACCATTGAGCATGGTCGATTGACTGAACCAGAACCCGATGGGTGCGAGGGATGCTGCGAACGACTTGACTGAAGCATGGCCGGTACGGAGCAATGACATGCGCGACGCTTGGGAAGCCAGCGTATTCGGCTGCGTCCGCGCCGTTCTAATCGGGCTCCAAGCGAGCGTCACGATTCGGAAGCCGCACGGGCCCGGCGAGGCGCTGGCTCAGGACCGTTACCGATCCTAAGCCAGCCCACGCAACGTTGAACATTGCGGCTGGCAAGGGGGACGCTGCGCCCCCTTCGACCCCCAGCTTCCCGCGCCGCTGAGAGATCAGCGGAAGGGCGCGGGAGACCGCGCCGATAACCCCGCCGACCGGTGCGCTCCCGCCTTCAGCCGAGCACCGCAACCACCAGCGAAACGTGGAGCGCGAACTCGCGGACTCCCGGCGGACGGGACATCTAACTCATCCCTCTCGATGAAGGCGACGAGGCCTCCGTCCTTCATGATGCCCGTCTCTAATTCCATGCCGCCATCGCAGGCGCTCGACAATCCCGCATCCTCGCCGGACCACCGCTGCGTCCGTAGCTTGGCATACCACACACTCTGCCCGACCCGATGGAGAATCACGCAGTGAACACTAACGCCGCCAACGCAAGGATTGTACTGTACGGAGCCATGATCCGAGTGGCCATCTACGGGCTTATGCCCGCCACCACGCTCGCCGCTCAGACGATAGTCGAGAGTGAAGATCCAGGTGGCCCCGACCTGACCCTGTCGGACGAGCCATTGGTGCGTATCGGTGTCCTTGATGGTCCGATGGAATACATGTTCGGCGAAGTAACCGGCGCGATTCGCCTCGAAGACGGGAGCGTAGTTGTAGCGGACGAGCAAAGCTACGAGGTCCGGATGTTTGACGCTGGTGGTCGGCACGTGTGGACGAGCGGACGGAAAGGCGAGGGACCGGGGGAATACGGGGGCCTGCGGTTGCTGAGAGGCTGCCCGGGAGCCGCGATCACGGTTTTCGACTGGCATCTGGACCGAGTCACCGAACTCGATGCAGAGGGCCACGTGACCGACACGCATACACTCACCGCGGTCGGAGTAAACCCGTACAGCGAACCCATGTGCTCGCCCGACGGCAGCTTGGTCTTCACGCCTTGGCCGGAAACGGACTACGCATCCTTGACAGTGGGCGAGATCTACCGCTGGAGCATGTCGCTGAACCGGACGCGGGGTGACAGTGTGATCGCTCTGCGTTCCGAGATACCCGGTACGGAGCGTTTCTTTTCTGGCGGGGGCACCGGGCCGAGGGAGTGGGGGAAGGTCATGGTCTTTGCGGCGACGGGCACCGGCGTGTGGTACGGGTCGGGCGACGACTACGAACTCGAACACGTCGACTGGAACGGTCGTGTCACGCGCATTGCGCGGTGGGCCGGGCCGGACCGGGAGGTGACAACCGAGCATCTCGACCGCTATCTGCGCGCCTACCTGGCCCGGTACGACACACCTTCAGAACGCCGGCGCTTCGAGAGGGAGCGCTGGCAGAGCATTCGGAATGACCTGCCGGAGCGGTTCCCGGCCTTCGAAACGGACGGGCTCATGGCGCTGCCGAACGGCAGTCTGTGGGTCACCACCTTCGGCTGGCGGGCACCGAGCCAAGAACTCCATCTGCTGCACCCAAGCGGCGCGTGGGTGGCTCGCCTCGTCGTCCCCGCGCGCTCGACGCTGCTGGACGCTGGGCCGGGCTGGGTGCTCCTACTGGAGCGCGGCGAATTCGATGAGCATAGCGTGGCGGTGTACGAGTTGGTGGCGGCGGGCGATGCCGGTTAGCTCGGATGGACGGATTGAGCCTGTCACCAATCGGGAAACCGAATGGAGACTCCCTCCACCGCGCGGGATCTTCCGGTGGCGAGGTGGTCGGCGGCCGGCGGAGATAGCAGCTCGGCGAGCTTGCCGATGTCCAACTCGGGAAGGTGGTGGGAGGACGAGGCAGAGGCGCGAGAACTCGCGCTAAAGCGCCGGTTTGTTGGGGGGATCGAAGGGGGGCGGAGCCACCCCTCGTCAGCCTCCGTGTTATACACGGGGTATGCTGGCTTGTCCCAATAACAGTGGGTCAAGCCAGCCCGGCGGAGCCGCCAAAAACGCCGCTCCTGGCATCGCCCGGAACAGCCTCGACCGGGCCGTCGAGGGAAAGCCTCCCGGCTTCGTGGTAGCGGGCCTCACGGGCGACGAGGTCCAGTCCGTGATCCAGGGTCGAAAGTGGCGCTCTCGGCCAGCCGCTGCGTTCGGCCCTGCCCGTACCCCTTGGGGACCGAGATCGTCTGTCTCAGGCGATTTCCGCGGCCCGTAGGTTCCCCGAAATGCCGCCGGGCCGACCTGAAGCTGCCTCTGATCCTCGTCTCGGAGTCAGGTCAGGTCTCGGTGCCCGTGATCCGACCCGCCAGATACGCGGCCCAGTCGTCCATGAGCCGACGCCTCCGCTCGAACAGGTCGGTGCGACGGTATGCGGCTTCCACCTTGTTCTGCACCACATGGGCCAGCGCCGCCTCGACAACCTCTCGGGGGTGATCCGTTTCCTCCGCCGCCCAGTCCCGGAACGACGACCGAAACCCGTGCGGCACCGCCGCGATCCGGTGCCTCTGGAGCAACTGGCGCAGCCGCTTCTCGATGAGCGGCTTTCCGTTCAATCGCGTGAACACCAACCGGCTGCCCTCTCCGCCCAGCGTCCGGGCCTCCCCGAGGATATCGACCGCGCGGCGGCACAGCGGCACCCGATGCTCCCGCTTCGCCTTCATGCGCGTTGCGGGCACCGTCCACACCGCTTCGCCCAAGTCGATCTCCGACCATTCGGCCCAACGCACCTCACCCCACCTCGCCGCCGTCAGCACCAGAAACTCGAACGCCAACCGGGCCACCGGCATCTCTTCCGTTCTCCTCGCCTTCCGGATCGCCGCTCCAACCTCCCGATGAGGGAGCGCCTTCATGTGCTTCACGACCCGGTTCTGCGGCCCGAGCACCGACCGGACCCGGTCGCAGGGGTTGTCGGTCCGGTACTCCATCGCCACCGCCCACTCGAACACCGAGCGCATGCGCTGATGCACCGATTGGGCCGTGGATCCCTTCGT
>Ga0209754_1000120_pt1 | contig 125357 bp, 108 predicted proteins | sample MesohylBB_FD_187295 | JGI IMG/M metagenome (GOLD analysis project Ga0209754, IMG submission 187295) | Host-associated microbial community of the marine sponge Aplysina aerophoba from Gulf of Piran - sponge mesohyl, lysed by bead beating... | ecosystem: Host-associated > Porifera > Sponge >... | reverse complement strand
GCAACGGCTCGATCCGCGCATACTGCTTGTCGCTCAGCGTCGTCTGATAGGTCATCTGGTCACCTGGACCGCGCCGCCATCCGCCTCCCACTCTGGCACATCTACGCCGCAATGTGAACAGGCCCTAGTGAAACAGGCCCTCTGAGGAATCCGCTCTTCCCACTTCGGGTAGAGGTGAGGAACTCAAATGGGCAAGGCAGGGGTCCACTGAGGTCACTTGAACAGACCCTATAGATTGGGAATCCAAAGCGGCCCGTCGAACGACGGGCCGCTTTGGATTCCCGCTTTCGCGGGAATGACGGATTTGTTGGCTACTGCGCGTAGACGCCGGCCCCGGGACCCTCTGCCGTTGCCCAGAATTTGGCTGAGATCTGGTCGATCAGGTCGATCAGTTCCTGGCCCTTGGCGACGTCGTTGGTCTTCTTGGCTTCTCCGGCGACCTTGGTCGCGTTCCACATGAGCTCGTGGATGGAGCCGTCGGCCTCGAGGTGGTGCGGCTTGAAGAAGTCGGTCCAGAGGACCCAGAGGTGGTGCTTGACTTCCTCGGCTCGCTGTTCCTTGACGATCGTGCAGCGGGCTTTGAAGTCGTGGTCGTCGGAGTCGTTGTACTTCTCCATCGACTTGAGGACGGACATGGCTTCGATCTTGGCCTGGGCGGGGTCGTAGACGCCGCAAGGCAGGTCGCAGTGGGCGGAGGCGGTCTCGAACAAGGACATGTGTGGCTCTTTCTTTGGTGCGATTGGTTCCGCAGAGAGTGTACTAGCTGTCGGGTTGATCGAGGACAATCACGCCGCAGGCGATGCGTCCGCCCGCGCCGGCTGCTTCTCCGTAAGTGTCTGGGGACTCGTGGAGGATGAAGGCGGAGCCATCGGTGTCGAATACAGAGTTCGCACCGGCGCCGAGCGTCACGTCGACCGTGTATTGGTCTGCGTTGACGAGACCGTCACTGTGGGCGTAGACGTTGACCGTATCGCCGGCGTGATGCCCGGCTTCGTGCAGTGGGCCGTGGCCGACCTCGGTGGGGTTGTAATGACCGCCGGCGGTGCTGAAGTCCGGTTCGCAAGATCCTGTTTCGTGGATGTGGAATCCGTGCCAACCCTCGGGCACGTTTGTCAGCCGAGCCTTGATGAGGACACCGCGCGGGCCTTGGATCAGGGTGACGTGGCCCATGTCTGCGCCGTCCGGACTGCTGAGTGCCGCGGTCGCGGTGAGGCCGACGGCCGATGGGTCAACAGCGTCCGAATCTTCGATCTGAATTGCGGAGCTGGACCGCCAGCGGCCCGCTTCGGAGTCGGCGGTCAGGAAGCGGTTCTCGGGACGTACGGTCTCTCCCCAGGCACGGTCGTCGCCTCGAAGTTGCAGCGCGACCTCGGTTCGGCCGTCTTCCAGGTGGCGTGCGAGGATGCGCACCTCGTCACCGCTGCCACTTGAGCCAGTCGCAGCGATGACGGCCAAAGCTATCGAGCCGACCAGGAATGCGATCGCGGCGGTGATCGTCCACCGGAAACGTTGCGACATTGGAGCCTCCTCGCTAATGATTACGTGTGTGGGCCAGAACCTAGGGATTGTAACTGACCCAAATGCGAGGAACGGCCCTCTTCCTCTCTCATCGAGAGAGCGAATTCTACAGCCTGTTCATACGGAGAAGCGAACAGCCGTATGGATGGTTTAGGGCATTGTCGATGGGGAGCGGGACCCCCTCCGCCCCCGCATCAAGTGCGGGGCAGGCATTCGGCACCTCCCCCTGCAAGGGGGAGGAAAGACGAGGCAGAGAGTTGGGTGTCTGTGCGCAGTTAGTCGGCGCGGGTTCGGGCTCGGAGGGCGAGGGCGGCGATGGTCAGGGTGAAGACGCTGAAGCCGGCGAGGGAAACGAAGGCCCAGTGGAGTGCGGGGGGAGGCTTGGTCTTGGGCAGGCCGTCTTCTCCGAAGACGATCTGGCCGCCCTCGGTCACGGGCCAGGCGTAGCCCTCCATGACGAGACCTCGCATGCCTTCCATGATGTAGGTGACGGGATTGATCGTGGCGATGATCCGCAGCCAGTCGTCGAAGACGGCGAGCGGGGCGAAGGCCGGAGCCATGAAGAGCAGAGGGAAGAAGAGCAGGAATCCGGCTTGCGCGGCCTGGGCGTTCCCGGTTCGCATTGCGATGAAGATGCCGATGCCGCTGTAGGCGCCGCCGAACAGTCCGGCGATGACGAGAATGAGGATCGCGCCGGGGACGCCGGAGGCCATGCCGGAGCCGGCGACCAGGGCGGCGATCAGCATGATCGAGGCGAAGAAGATGGCGCGCACTGCGTCGGCCCAGACCCGGCCGATGATGATCGACCAGCGCGAAGCGGGGGTGAGGAGGAGCTTGTCGAAGTAGCCGCGCTCCATGTCCAGCACAATGGCGATTCCGGATGCTGCGGATGAGCCGGCTACTGCCTGGAGCACGGCGACGGGCAGTTGGAAGGCCAGGTAGTTTTCGACGCCGAAGCCGCGCTCGGAGAAGTTGGCGATCGCGCCGGTCGAGACGGCGAGGAAGAAGAGAGGGATGAAGACGTTGGTGATCTCTACGCCCGGCTGGCGGACCGACTCGCGGATCGCTCGGACGGCCAGATAGCGGGCATCGGTGAGGACGCGCAGCGGTCCAGACTCTTGAGAGGCTGAGGTCTGCGGCGGGCCGGATGCCTGCGCGGCGCTCATGCAGGTCCACCCTGGGCTGGCTGAGCTGATTGACCGGCCTGATCGCCGGGTTCAATCCGGTGCCCGGTGGCCTTGAAGAAGACGTCGTCGAGGGTCGCTCGCGCCAGGCGCAGGTTGCTGAACGCTAGCTCGTGGTCGTCCAACGTCCGCACGACGAGCGGCAGCGTATCGTGGCCGCTGCGGGTGTAGATGGCGATGCCTTCGTTGAAGTCCCAGCGGGCATCCTCGATGTTGGGCAAGGGCAGCAGCGCGCCGACGGCCAGTTGCTGGGCTTCCTCATCGCCGTCGACCTGGACGTAGATCACGTCGGCCGAGACGGTGGATTTGAGCCCATCCGGTGTGCCTTGCTGGACGATTTCTCCGGCGTCGAGGATGGCGATCTCATCGCAGAGCTGGTCGGCTTCTTCCAAATATTGCGTGGTGAGAAAGAAGGTGACACCGTCTTCGCGGTTCAGCCGGACGATGTAGTCCCAGAGATTCTGGCGCGAGATCGGATCGAGGCCGGTAGTCGGCTCGTCGAGGAAGATGATCGATGGTGAATGGACGAGCGCTGAGGCGAGATCGAGGCGTCGCTGCATCCCACCGGAGTAGCCGCCGATGCGCCGGTCGGCGTCTTCGGACAGGTCGACGACATCGAGGAGATGTGAGACGCGATCTTCGATCTCGCCTCGAGGCACGTTGTAGAGCCGAGACTGAAGACGCAGCAGTTCTCGGCCGGTCTGAAGAATGTCAAGACCGGCTTCCTGCAAGGCGACGCCGATGGCTCGGCGTACCTGTCGGTCGTCGACTAATACGTTGAATCCGGCCACGGTGGCCTCTCCTGCGGTTGGTCGTAGGAGCGTGGTCAGCATGCGCACGGTCGTGGTTTTGCCGCTACCGTTCTGGCCGAGGAAACCGAAGACCTGTCCTGGTCGGACCCGCAGGTCGATACCGTTGACCGCGTGAATCTCGCCGAAATGCTTGACCAGCCCACTCGCCTGGATCGCGAGCGATGCGTCGCGATCATGCTGTGGCGCGGCGGCAATGAGCTCGTCGCGCAGACGATCAGCGATGGTCGGTGGGCGACTGGACATGGACGGGAGCGTATCGGTTTAGTCGATTGACATGGGAAACGCAGATCGTTCCATTACCAGAACATGACATCTACGTTACATTTGTTCGTCATACCGGACGGAAGACCGGAATCGGGTACGCGCCCTCACCATCCTGCTCTTCGAACTCAACCTGGACCCGCTGTCCGATGCTGATGCCGGTGGTCGGGTTATCGACGCCGACGATCGTGCTCATCATGCGAAAGCCTTCGTCAAGGTCGATGTAGGCCACGGCATAGGCGCCCAACTCCTGGAAGCCGGGCATTCGGTTCTGGCGGACGACTGAGTAGGTGTAGACCGAGCCCAGGCCTGAGGAGACGTTCCAACTCAAGTCGCGGTCGCCGGTGACGGTTGAGTGTCCGCGCGGATAGAAGACGACGTTGCCGTCGGAGTCGGTCTGGTAGCGAAGCTCGCCCTCTTTGCAGCCTTCCCAGAAGTGCTGAGTGTCGGGCTCGGGGAAACTGGGTTGTGGTCGGTTGGCCATTGTCATTTCGTCTTTCGTTTTGAGGCTGTCGTGACTGAAGCGGTCATACAGGGAGCCCCCCTTCAGCCTTCGGCAGCTTCCCCCCAAGGGGGGAAGCGGGGAGGTCGGAGTCCTGTTAGTCGGCGGCGAGGATGACGGTGCCGCCGGTGTGGGTGCCGCCGAGGAGTCCTCCGTTGCCGTGGGCGACGGCGAGCTTGGCTCCGTCGACCTGGCTGGTCGATTCTCCTCGAAGCTGGCGTACGGATTCGAGCAGCAGGAACAGTCCGCGCATGCCGGGGTGGTTGGAGGACAGTCCGCCGCCATCAGTATTGAGCGTCAGGCCGGGCTGGTCGAAGGCAAGGTGGCCGTCATCGATGAACTGGCCGACTTCGCCCTTGGCGCAGAATCCGAGGTCCTCCAGCATGACCGCGACGGTTATGCTGAACGAGTCGTAGATCATGGCGATGTCGATCTCGTCCGGCGTGACGCCGGCCTGCGCGAATGCCGCAGGGGCGCTTTGTGCGCCGGCCGACGTGGTGATGTCGCCGCCGTTCTCGCGGTACTTGGTCGCTTCGCCGGCACCGATGATCCAGACGGGCTTCTTCTTGATGTCGCGCGCGATCTCAGGCGAGACGAACACCGCCGCGCCGCCGCCGTCGGAGATCATGCAGCACTCGAGCAGGTGCAGCGGGTCGGCGATGATTCGCGACTCGAGCACATCCTCGACCGAGATTTCGTCGACCTTGACGAATTGCAGGTCAGTCATCGCCTTGACAGCCTCAGGATTGCGCATCGCGTGCTTGCGCGTTGCGACCGAGATCTGGGCGAGCTGTTCGGTGGTCGTGCCGTACTCGTGCATGTGTCGATGGGCGACCATCGCGTAGTTGCTGATCAGGGTTGAGCCGTAGGGCGCTTCCATGTTCTGCTGCCACGATGCGCCGCCGCGTCCCATGCCGCCGGTGCCGATCGGCACGCGCTGCGACGCAGCGGTCGAGCCGTATGTCGTCACGGCGACGTTGCAGCGACCGGCTGCAATGTCGCGCAGCGCGTGCGAAGCGTGGAACTCGTAGGACGAGCCGCCGACCTGCGTGGTGTCCAGCAGTCGCGGCTTGATCCCCAGGTACGCGGCCAAGCCGAGACCGCCGCCGCCCTCGCCGTCGAGCGCGTCGTAGAGGCCATCAACGTCGCCCCAATCGAGACCTGCGTCCTCAAGCGCCTTCTTCATCGAGTCGGCCTTGATTTGCATCGACGAGACGCCGGGGGCGACCCGCAATGGGTATTCGTGGATGCCGGCAATTGCCGCTAATCGTTCCTGAGCCATCTCACAACCTTTCCTCGCCGCCGTTCCGCTTCGTGTAGATGCGACGTGTGGGCGCGACTTGTAGTCGCGACATGTGGACGCGACGTAAAGTCGCGGGCGGTCACAGGCTAGCGCCGATCCCTGCTCAGGCGTAGCCTGCGTTCATGCGCATCGGCCTGATTTCCGACACTCATCTCCCACAACTGCTGCACTCAATGGACGAACTCGGCTCCGATCCGGGCGAAGCATTGACCGGCGTGGACCTGATCCTGCACGGTGGTGACATCACCGTGCCGGCCGTATTGGACTGGTGCGAACAGTTTGCGCCCGTGCTCGCCGTGCGAGGCAACAACGACATCTTTGACGATCCAAGGATGAAAGAGCTGCACTTCCTCGAAGTCGAGGGCTTTCGCGTCGGCATCGCGCATGAATTGCGGCCTGAGTCGAGACCGATCGGCGAGATCCTCGCAGCATCGCTCGACGGTGAGTGGGTGGATGTGCTGATCGGCGGCGACACGCACGTCGAGCGGCTGGAGTATCGCGACGACGTGTTGTTGATCAATCCTGGTAGTCCTTCATTGCCGCATCACCTCTCGACTCGGCTGGGCGCGATTGGGACGCTGACTATCACTCCGCACCGATTGGAAGCCGAGATTCTGGCGCTGGGACCGAGCGAGGGTCATCGCAATCCGACCCGCCCACAGCATGTGGTGATCGAGTACGGGAAGGTCGTCGAGGCATCGTTGGACGGCCACATGATCGAACCGAGTGAATTTCTCAAGGCGCCGCATGAGCGCGCGATTCCCAAATTTCAGTCGAACGGAGCCTGACATGGACCTGCAACTCCAGGGCAAGCGAGCATTAGTGACTGGTGGCAGCCGTGGCATCGGCAAGGCGATTGCACGCGTGCTGGTCGAAGAAGGATGCGACGTCGCAATCTCGGCGCGCGACCCCGAGCGACTGGCCGCCGCCGCCACTGAGGTCGGCGCATCGTCGTGGTTCACCTGCGAGATGTCGGACGACGAATCTGTCGAAGCGATGGTCAGCGGCGCAGCTGATGCGCTGGGCGGGTTGGACATTCTGGTCAACAACGCCGCCTCGCCGGGCAGCGTCCACGGACCGATGAAGCTGGCCGACTTGACCGCCGACCACGCCCTGGCCGATCTGCAGGTCAAGGTCCTGGGCTACCTGCGCTGCTCGCGAGCGGCGGCGCCGTACATGCAGGCGCAGGGATGGGGTCGGATCGTCAATGTCTCCGGACTGGCCGCGCGAGGCAGCGGCAACACGGTCGGCTCGATTCGCAACGTCTCGGTTGCTGCGATGACCAAGAATCTTGCCGACGAACTCGGCCCCGACGGCATCAACGTGACCGTTGTGCATCCGGGCCTGACCCGAACCGAGGCGACTCCTGATCGGATCGCGCAGATTGCCGAGTCGAACAGCATCTCACTGGACGAGGCTGAGGCGCGGATGGCAGCCGGCAACTCGGTGCGGACGATCATCGATTCCGACGACATTGCCAACATCGTGGCGTTCCTGGCCTCGCCGAAGTCGATCGCGATCACGGGCGACACGATTGCGGCTGGCGGTGGTGTCGGACGGGGGATTCATTACTAGATCTGGACGACGAGGCGGCAGTCCTGTCTTTCTGCTCCCTTGGCGGTGGCAGCAGTTATCTTCCCGTTCGAACGCTCTGCTGAACAGGAGAACCGAGCAGGTCCCGGCTCGGAGAGGGTGTCTCAGAAGTCACATTGGTCGGTTGAATCCCAGTCCCCGCTTTACGCGGGGACCCGCTCGGGCGGCACGGAATATCGAGTATCGGGGTCCCTGACAGGGAAGGAGCAGGTCCCCGCGTAAAGCGGGGACTGGGAAATTCGACTTCTGAGGCATCCTGCGGGGGCCGAGACTGGGACCTCTCCTGGGACGGCGGTCGTTGTTGTCAGAGAATTAGATACTCGTGGGGCCGTCGGAGGAGTTCGTAGTAGGGCGTCACCGTCCAGCCGGGAGGGTTGATGGCGTCGATTCGCTCGCGGTCTTCGTCCGTAATGACGACGTCAGCGGCGCCGAGATTGTCCTCTAGCTGTTCCATGGTGCGTGGTCCGATGATCGGGCTGGTGACTCCAGGCTGCTGCTCGCACCAGGCCAGGGCGAGCTGTGAAAGTGTGCAACCCTTCTCTTCGGCCAGCGGGGTGAGTCCTTCGATCACGTCGAAGACGCCGTCGGTGACCCGCTGTTGTTGTCGTGGATTCAGTGCGTAGCGACCGTCTTCCGGCAATGGCTCGCCTCGTTGGTAGCGCCCGCTCAGCAGTCCGCCTCCAAGCGGTCCCCAGGGGATCACAGCGATACCGAATGTGCGGGCAGCCGGCAGGAGTTCGCTCTCTACGCGGCGGTCGAGCAGGTTGTAGGCGGGCTGCTCGCAGACGACGCGATTCAGTCCCAACTCCTTTGCCACCCAGAGCGATTCGACCAATTCCCAGCCGCCGAAGTTGCTGGTGCCGATGTAGCGCACCTTACCGTCGCGGATCAGGTCGTCGAGCGCGCGCAGGGTCTCGTCGATGGGGATATCGGGTTGCGGGCGATGGAGTTGGTAGAGGTCGATGTAGTCGGTCTGCAGACGGCGCAAGCTGGCCTCGCACTGCTCGATGATGTGCCGACGGCTGTTTCCTCGGGCGTTGGGATCCTCGGCGTCCATCTGGCCGTGGACCTTGGTGGCGAGGACAACGTTATGACGCTGTCCGTTGCGCTTCAGTGCTTCGCCGGTGATTTCCTCGCTGCGGCCCAGGGCGTACACGTTGGCCGTGTCGAGGAAGTTGATCCCCGCGTCGCGGGCGCGGTCGATGATCGCGTAGGACTCCTCGGGCTCGGTGCGTCTGCCGAACATCATGCAGCCGAGGCAGAGGCTGGATACCTGCACGCCTGTCCGTCCGAGAGGTCTGATTTCCATCGTCGACTCCTGAAACTAGGCTCTGTTCACATGGGGGAGGGAATGACCGTACAGGTGGTTGAGGGCATGGTCGATGGGGAGCGGGACCCCCTCAGCCTTCGGCAGCTCCCCCTGCAAGGGGGAGCGGGGAATGCTGGCGCGCCAAGCGTGGGTTGACGGCATCCATTTGAACACACTCTAGTTCTCGACCAGGTGGATCAGATCTGCCGAACATCTATTGACATGTGTGCGCTTGCCATGGATATGGGAGAGCGAACGAGGGCACTCAAGCGTGGACGTGAAGGTGTGCAACTAGTCAGCCGCCGAGATCGTCTCTTGAGCCGCATCTCGGCGGTAATCGCGTTCAAGAGTCATGAGGTACAACGTGGTGCCGTTGGCCCAACCCTCGTGTCCTGTGTCGAGCGCTTCGCCGATTTCATGGGCCAGAGCTTCATCAATGAGAGCACCAGCCTGAACGACTGCCAACAACTCGCCGAGCGGGCGTCCAATCTGTTCGGCAAACGATTCTAAGGTGATGCCCCTGGCCTCAAGTTCCTCGCCGAGGAATGGGCCAGGATGAACCGGATGTCCGGGCAACTGCCAAATGGTGTCGTCACGCATGGTAATCCTCCACAAACATGATATGGACCTGGGCTGGACTGGTACCGGGCTGCACAATCAGCCGCCATCGGCCTGTCAATCTCAGGGCAAACTGGCCAGCCCGGTCGCCACGCAAGGGGTGCAGATTCAAGGCTCGGAACAGGAACAGACGATTCCAATCCGTCTGGGCCTGGATCAGGTTTAGTCGCTGCTCATAGCGGCTGCCTACATCGGCGCCCCACAGCCGCACTGCGAAGGCAGGATCTCGAAAGGCACGCTCAAGCCGGCGAGAGTGAAAGATGAGCTGCACGCTGGCGCCTATGCCACCTGTACCACGTGGGCGGCCTTGACGAGGTTGCGCATGAGCCTGATGGCTTCGTCGTGGGGGACTCGGCCGACTCCGCAACTGGTGGAGACCAGCAGCCGCTCGGGCGGAATCACTTCGACGAGTTGCTCGATCTTCTTGCGCAACTCGGTCACCGGCGCAGGCTTCGATTTCACGTCGGCGATGCCGGCGATGACTTCCATGCTCTCGGGCAACTCGGCCAACAGCGCGTGTTCTTCCCATTGACCCGAGTAGGAGCACTCGACATGGACGCGGTCAACAACGCCTTCGAGTTTCTGGATGAAGGGGATCAGTGAGCGCAGATTCTGCACTTCGATTGACGGCTTGCGGGCGATGTCGCCGAGGCAGAAGTGGATTGTCCTGATGATCTCGGAGGCCGGCGCGAGCGGCTCGGCAACCAGCGGGTACAGCGAATCCGCTGAACGGCTCTCGGACACCAGACCGATCGCCTCGCCCGGCGCGTCTAGTTGGATTTCCTTGACACCCTGTCCCACCATGTCGGCAATCTCTTCCTGCACCACCTCAATCAGGTCACTCAAGTGCGCAGACTCGTCGCTTCCCTCTGCAACGACGAAGCCACCGCCGATCGTCAGGGGTGAGGGCACGGAGGCCTTGTCCAGTCGGGGCTCAATGGCGTGTTCGCGTCGCCATGCCTTTGCGTGTCCGGTGCCTCGTGGAGCGGTGACAGTTCCAGCAACCTGGTAACGACCCACGCCTTGCTGTCCACGACTGGTGATTCTTGGAGCTAGTGTTTGCAGACCATCGAGTCGTGGGGGGATGTGATGGAGGAAGTCGGGCGCAAAGACCTCGCCGCCCATGATCTGATCGAGTCCGCAGGCGATCTGTTCGTCCATCGCGATCCGCGCGGCGGTTTGCAGGACATCGTTGGCTTCCTCATCCGACAACTCGCCGGCGTAGTAGCGCTTGAGTTCGAGACGCTGTCCAAACGGGATCGGCCATGATCCCACGACAGTGGTGCGGATTGGCATCGGGAACGCTCTCAATCACTCGGCGTCGGCGTAGATGCGGAAACCGTAGTCGTTGTAGCGATAGTTGGGCGACAGGCTCGAGCGGGCGCTGACTCGCGTGAACTTGATCCGGTGTCGCCATGAGCCGCCACGACTCGCGCGCCGCACGCCGGAGACGGGACCAGACGGCGCGACCTCGGGTGAACTGGCGTAGTAGTTGCGGTCGTACCAGTCCGAGCACCACTCGTGCACGTTGTCGGCGGTGCAGTAGAGACCGAACGCATTGCGACAGGCTTCTGTTGGAACGTGTGGGTGCTCCGCCTGAGCAACTGTTGCTCGCACGTGATCGGTTGGCCAAGATTCCGTGTCCTCGGGCCAATCGGCGCATTCGATGCCGCCGCGTGCTGCATACTCTCGCTCGGCTTCGGTCGGCAGCCGGAACGCGGCCCCGGAGACATCGCTCAGCCAGTCGCAGTAAGCCACAGCGTCGTGCCAGGAGATGCCCACGACGGGAGCTTTGGGAATACAGAAGTCGCGCTGCGTCCAGAAGGGCGGCGGCGAGGTTTCCGTCTGCTCAACGAATGCGGCGTATTGGTCGTTGCTGACCGGCCGCTCTGCTGCACGGAACGGAGCGACGATCACCTGATGCGCAGGGCGCTCGTCGCGGCGACGATCATCGGCGCCCATGATGAAGGCGCCGCCGGGGAGCATGACGAGGCCCAGGGTGGCGGCGGATGGGCTGATCATGAGGGCAGTGTAGGACTTGGGAGATGATGCTGAATGAATATCATTCCCTCTATGAATGAATATCATTCACGGAACAGTGGAAGACCATTCTTGCACTGAATGATTGTCATTCTTGTCGTGAATGATTATCATTCATCACATGACCACGGACACACTGCCCCGACTCATGCATGACAGCCTCGCCGAGCACCTGCGGCTGATGCCCAGCATCGTCGTGACCGGCGCCCGTCAAACTGGCAAGAGCACGCTCGTACGCCAGCTCCAGAGCGCTGAGCGGCGCTACGTGACGCTGGACGACACGGAGGCGCTCAGCGCCGCCCGCACAGAGCCGGAGTTGATCCTCGGCGGACCAGTACCGATCACGATTGACGAGGTGCAGCGCGAACCGCAGCTGATGCTTGCGATCAAGCGGGAGATCGACGAACAGCGCACGGCCGGTCGGTTTCTGCTCACCGGGTCCGCCAATCTGCTGCTCATGAAGAACGTCTCGGAGACCCTGGCCGGGCGCGCCAGTTATCTGACCCTTTGGCCGATGACGCGCACTGAACAACTGGGACTCGCCCGATGTGGCCTGTGGGATCGCTTCTTCGAGACGCCCCAGCAGGACTGGATCGACATGCTCAACGCGGAGCGCCTGCCGCGAGAAGACTGGCGCGCCCTGGCACGCCGCGGCGGCTTCCCGCCGGCGGCGATCCAGATGCAAACCAACCGCGAGCGCGCGATCTGGTTTGACGGTTATGTACGCACCTACCTGGAGCGAGAGCTACAGAGTCTCTCGGCCATCACCGCGCTGCCAGACTTTCGCCGGCTCATGCAGGCCGCTGCGCTGCGCGTCGGACAGCTCCTGAACCAGACCTCGCTAGGACGCGACATCGGCATGGCCCAGCCCACGGCGCACCGCTACCTCAATCTGCTGGAGACCTCGTACCTGCTGGTCCGCCTGCCCGCCTATGCGGTCAATCGCAACAAACGGCTGATCAAATCGCCCAAGATCTACTGGAGCGACACCGGAGTCGCTCTGCATCTAAGCCAACAGCCCGAGCCGCAGGGCGCTCACCTGGAAAACATCGTGCTGCAGGACTTGCTGGCCTGGCGGGACAGCGGCGTCAGGAACGCGGAACTGTTCTTCTGGCGCTCAACGCTGGGCGAAGAGGTTGACTTCGTGATCGAGTCGAGCCAGAAGGTGCTGCCGATCGAGGTGAAGTCGAGCAAACGCGCCCGGCTCTCGGACACAAAGCACCTGCGTACGTTCATCGACGAGTACCGCGACCGCAGTCTGCCCGGACTCCTCCTGCATGACGGTGAGCAAGCTGAATGGCTTGGGCCCAATGTCCTGGCCGCTCCCTGGTGGATGGTGTTCTGAGCACGAGCAGGAGTGAGGCTCTGCTCGGGGCGATGCTAGACTGCGTCCGCTCAGGCCCAGATGTTGGGTTGGTGGGCCCATACGACGCGGTTGTACAAGTTTGGGGGCTCGGTCATGGGATTGCTTGACGGACGTAAGGCGCTGGTCACGGGATCCAGTCGCGGCATCGGCGCGGATATCGCACGAGGACTGGCAGCTCATGGCGCAGCCGTGGCTGTGGCGGCGCGGTCGGATGAAGCCTCGCCCGACCCGCGTTTGCCCGGCACGATCCGCACGGTCTCGGAAGAGATTCGCAGCGCCGGCGGACATGCGGTTCCGGTCGTGCTCGATGTCCGCGACCCGGAGTCGATCGTGCGGGCCATCGACACCACGGCTGCCGAATTGGGCGGCCTCGACATCTTGATCAACAATGCCGCCGTGCTTGTCCCGGGCACCCTGGAATCGGTCCAGGACCGACATATCGACCTGATCTGGCAGCTCGACCTGCGCGGTCCGGTGTTGCTGGCCAAGTATGCCGTTGAGCACATGAAGGAGAGCGGCGGAGACATCATCAATATCTCCTCCGGCGCAGCCGACTTCCCCGGCCCAGGTCCGTACGACGATGTGCGCGAAGGTGGTCAGTTCTACGGCATGGTCAAGGCCGGCCTGGAACGCATCACCCAGGGCTGGGCGATGGAGCTGCAGAAGTATCAGATCGCCTGCAACATCCTGACTTTGCGCTACCTGATCAAGACGCCCGGCCACTGGTACGCGTTGACGACGCCGGACAAGCCGCAAACCGAGTTCGAGTCGGCCGACTGGATGGCGCGTGCGAGCGTCTGGATCGCCAGTCAGCCGTCGTCTTACACGGGCAACATCGTCGACGACCGCGACATGCGCGACACGCTGGCCGCGCTGTAGCTGCGAATCAGGCGCCCCGAAGAGCCGAGGAGAAATCGATCGTGCCGGATCTGATCTACGAGAAGTTTGATCACTACGCCATCCTGACGATGAACCGACCGCATCGGCTGAACGCTCTGGGCGGCGACCTGCGCCGACTGACGCGCGAGGCCGTCGCTGACCTGGAAGCCGACCCGAACATGCGGGCCGCGATCGTGACCGGCACCGGCAGGGCATTTTCGGCCGGGGCTGACCTCAAGGAGATGAACGAAGGCAATCAGCGGCGTGAGGGTCTGCGCAACACGATGGGCTACGACCTCGATGAGTCGATGCCTTTTGCGCGGGCGCGCAAGCCGTTCATTGCTGCCATCAACGGGCTCTGCCTGGCAGGCGGGCTCGAGCGTGCGCTGGACTGCGACATTCGCATCGCGTCGACCGAGGCCTATTTTGGACTGTTTGAAGTCAAACGCGGAATCATGCCCGGCTACGCGATTCATCACCTGGCAAGAATGCTGCCAATCGGCGACGCCCTGTACATCATGCTGACCGCCGATCGGATTGAGCCGGAAGACGCGCTGCGCATGGGTCTAATTCGAGAGATCCTCGAACCGGAGGCTCTGTTGCCCAGGGCGGTTGAGATCGCCGAGATGATTGCAGCCAACGCGCCCTTGGCGGTCGAGGGCACCAAGTTCATGGCCCAGCAGTGGCGACAACTGCAGATCGACGAGTCCTACCGCGTCGGACAGTGGGTCGGGCGGACGGTGCTGAACTCGGAAGACGCGAAGGAAGGCCCGCGAGCATTTGTCGAGAAGCGACCACCGAATTGGTCTGCTCGCTAGCCGAGAGTTGGGCGTGTTGAGCGTCGTGACGCCGTGCTGGCGCTGCACGGTCGCCGGCCCTCGCTTCTACTGTTTGCAGCGCTAGCGTTCGCAACGTTTGTTGGACTCACGACGCTGACGACCTACACACAGTCTCCGCCGGCGGTCACTGCAGCCAGTGTGGAGGGCGCGCAACTCACGATCTCCTTCACCACCGCACTCAACGCTGATAGCACGGCTTCGGCCTCAGATTTCACGGTTCGACTCGGCGACTCCACACTCGCAGTCCAGTCCGCCACGGTCGACAACGACTTGGTGCTCACGCTTGAATCCTCGGTGCCGGATGTCGAATGCACCTCGGAGGCCGTCACACTGAGTTACTCGGCGGCCAACTCATCCCTCACAGATGGCGACGGAACGCCGGTGGCGGCGTTCAACGACAAGGCCGTAACCAACAACACGGACGCTCCTCCTGAGATCGTCAGTCTGGTAACGGACTCGGCGGGGAGATACATCTACGTCACATTTTGCGAAGCCATTTCAACTGGAGAGAACGGATATCTGACGATTGCCGCCTTCGCAGTCGAGGTCAATGGGCGATCCGTGCCGGTTAACGATGTCCAGATCCAATCCGCCACATCGTCCAGGCTCGATATCGACCTGGGACGCGAGGGCAGCATTGACGAAGGCGATGACATCGCGTTGGATTATGACAGGGACGACGCCGATGACGGCGATCCGCCGCAAGACGCGAATCAGGGCAACAAGCAGATCGAGAGCTGGTCGGAGCGTGCGGTTGTGAATCGCGTCGACAGCCCTCCAACCCTCAACTCCGTTACGGCCCTGTATGACCTCGTCACGCTGAATTTCAGTGAGGAGCTCGACGAGGACAGCGTTCCTGCTGCCGATGCGTTCACGATTGGAGGCATTCAACACGCTCCGAGTGTGGAGGGGGTTTCGGTGTCGAGGGCAGTTGTCACGCTCTCGCTGAGCGGAATCCTGCACAATCGCGACTCGACGACATACACCCTCGAATACATCGAACCCAACCAGACGCCGCTTCGTCAGTCAGACGCAGCGCACAATGTGGCGGACATTTACTCCTTCACCTTTCAGAGCAGTACACCGACGGCGAAGCCCATTGTGACGAAGGCAGTAGTTAACGGCGCAGTATTGGAGATCACATTCAATCTTCCACTCAAGGCGGTCGCGCCTGCCTCAGCATTCTCGATTGACGGTGAGGATGGAGTCACGATCAGCAAGATTTCATTCGCCAACACATCGCTGACTGAGTCCACCGTGACACTCACCCTTACATCGGCGGTGAGCGCCGGGGCCGCGATCACCGTTTCCTATGCGAAGCCCGACCAACCACCAAGAATTGAGGGCCGGAACATCGTAGATGCCGATTCGTTCACGGATCGGTCAGTTACCAACAACACCGTTGCGCCTGTACCGGAGTTCAGCAGCGCAGCGGTTTCGGCCGAGGGATCGACCCTGACCATCACCTTCTCGCTCGCCCTCGATGAGGACGCTGAGCATATGCCTGCGGGCTCGACGTTCTCGCTCACGGGAACCTCCGCATCGGTTGACTCAGTCGCGATTGACGACTCGACCGTCTCTCTATCGCTCAGCCCGCGGGCCGATGTCGACGAAACGGTCACAGTCGGCTACGCGCCGCCGACCGACTTGATGGCAGCGCGATTGCAGTCGGCTGCAGACGCCCAGCCGGTGCTGGCGTTCACCGGCCAACCGGTGACCAACAGCGCCGATGGCAAACCTCGTCCGATCTTGGCGGAGGTTGACGGTGACCGTCTGACCCTCTCATTCGATCGACTTCTGGATCCCAGCTCAATTCCGGCTGGGATCGCCGTCTCGGTGGCTGGCACATCGGCAGCAGTGACGAACCTATCGATCGATGGGAACGACCTGATCCTGACTCTCAGTTCAGCCATTAATCACACCGAGCGCATCAGCGTCTCTTACACCGCTCCGATGGAATCGCCGCTGAAGCGAGACGGCAAGGAGATCGGCGTCGACTCCTTCGTCTCGCTGCCTGTAACCAACCTGGCGGGAGATCCAACGCCGACGTTTGACTCAGCGTCTGTTGCTCCGGCAGGCCGCACGCTTACGATCGTCATGTCCCACTCGCTACTCGCCACAGCCGGCGGAGTGCCCGACAAGTCCACCTTCACCATGGCCGGCAGCGCTGCGGGTACCATCGATGCCGTGTCCGTCAGCGGCTCCAACGTCGTGCTCAGCCTCGATCCCGCGGCCGATGTCAACGAGTCGGTGACGATCAGCTATCAACCGCCGACGGACACCACGTCGCCCGCGCTGCAGAGTGTCGATGCGATGTGGAAGACCTCAGCCTGGACCTCCGCGTCAGTGACCAACAACGCAGACGGTGCGCCACGGCCGACCGAGGCTACAGTCAACGGCGACTCATTAGTACTTACATTCGATCGCGCGCTGGATGAAGACAGCAAGCCGCCAGCTACCAACTTCAGTCTCATGCCGGCAGATATCTCAGTCACCGGCGTGGCTATCGACGGCGCGTCGGTGACCCTCGCGCTGTCGACAGTCGTCGAGCACGACGACACGGTCACCGTGTCCTATTCCGCAGGAGACTCCAACAAACTCAAACGTGCAGGCAAAGAAGTCGTCGTCGCAATGTTCACGGGATTCGCCGTGGTCAACATGACGCCGGAACCGCTGGTGCGATCGGTCGTGGGAGACGGCGCGGAGATCGTCATCAGCTTCTCGGTGAATCTGGACACCAACTCAACGCCGGACGCATCGGCATTCTCCCTCGGTTCGGGGGAACAATCCGTCTCGAGCGTCACCGTCTCGGACATGGCGGTCACAGTGACGTTGGCTGACCCGCTTGTTGAGGGGGCGAACTACACACTGACGTACACCGCACCGATGCACTCACCCTTGCAGCAGTCCGATGGCACGATGATTGCGGACTTCTCCGAAGCCGTGACCAACAACACCGATGTCGCGCCGACTGCCGCATCGGCGACGGGTGACGGCGACGCGGTCTTGATCGAGTTTGACCAGTCGCTCGACTCGGCTTCGGCGGTCCCAGCCAATCTGTTCAGCATCACGGCGGAGTCGGCGGAGTCGGCGGTGAGCGTGACTACCGTTGCCATCGACGACGATTCGCTGGACTTGACGCTCTCGCGAGCGCTCGTAGAGGACGAAACTGCATCGATCGATTATCTGATACCGACTGAGGCCGGAGTCGCAGACCCAAGTGGTAACCGCGTCGAGTCGTTTTCGCTGGCCATCGACAATCGGACCGATACCGCACCTGTTCCTGTGTCGGGAGTGGTTGAGGACGAGACGATCACCGTCATTCTCGATCAGGAGATATACGACGACCCTCGATTCGGCGGCGATGACGGATATCCGACCGATCATTTCAAGGTCGAGGGAACTGACGCCTCAATCACCTTTGTCGAAGTCTCCAACGACGGACCAGATGGCGTTGGAAAGGTGGTGTTGACGCTTTCAGAGTCGGTTGGAGCGGATGAATCCCTGACCATCAAGTACTTCCCTGTTTCGGGGACAATCCGAATCCGCGATGACGATGTCGGGCAACATCGAGCCCAGATTAGCAATCTTCTTCTGACGAACCTGACGCCAAGAACGGCTGAGGTCGAGTCCGCTGAAGTTGACGGTGCCGTGCTGCTGCTGCGGTTCAGTGACGATCTGGACGAGGACACGCAGCCTCTAATGACCGCGTTTTCGCTGTCGAACGGAATCGGGATTGAGTCGGTCGCCTTGATGGGTTCCAGCTTGACGTTGAGGCTCGCTGTCGGGGCTGTCGAAGATGAGTCGATCTCACTCAGCTATACGCCCCCTGCGACCCATGCGTTGCTGGATACTCATGGCAACAGAATCGAGGAGTTTGTTCAAGAAGTTGACAATCAGACGGACTACGCGCCGTATCCAGTCGAGGTGATCACCGACGAGAGTGGGCAAGTCGTCACTCTGAGTTTCGATCAAACGCTGGATGCACTGAACACCGTTGATCATTCCTGGTTTTCGTTCGAACCGGCGCAACCGATCGATTCGGTGGTCTTCGATCCCTCGTCGGAACAACGGCGTCGTCTGAACATCTCGCTTGAAGCAGGTGAATCGGTACCTGAAGGGGCTGCGCTTTTGTTGACGTATTCGCTACCAGAGTCCGGCGGCCTGCGAGATGACGATGCTCCAAATGCCGTATCGGGTTTTACGATGCCAGTGATCAATCGCGTCGATGTGGCGCCGTTACTTGTCCAGGCGACGGCAAATGACCGGAAGCTGGCGATTGAATTCGATCAGCCGCTCGACCCGAGCTCTATGCCTCCTCCAAACTGCGAAGCTCTCGAAGAGCAGATTCCCGACTTCGACTGCGACGAACATCCAGAAGTGCAGTGGTTTGATGTTCTACGGAACAACGACGAGGTCGTGGCGATCGAGTCGGTCGCGATTAGCGACTCAACTGTGTTTCTCGACCTGGCCGAGCGAGTTGTCCCAGGGGAGCAATTGAGGGTGACTTACAGCCCTGAATCGATCTTCGATGGCCGATTCAACCTTCGCGACACCTCGATGCCGCCCCACGACGTAGAGAGTATTGACCCAATGCCGGTCGCCAACTTGACTGCGGCGGCGCCGGTGGCCAGCGCGCTGGACCGCAAGGAACCTGAGCGCATCGTTGTTGAATTCGATGCTGAGATGGGGACGGCCATGCAGCTCGAGGCGAGCTCGCTCCGCGTCGCGGCTGACGACGACTTGCAAGCAATTGAGCAGGCCTCAACACGGGACAGAAGCCTGATGATTCATTTGACCGACCCAATCCCCGAATGCGCATCGTTGTCGGTGGCGCATGCACCGGCGGAGCATGCACTGCGTGATGCGTCGGGCCTGGAGATCTCGGCGTTTGATCTCGATGTGCCCAACCTGATCGATCCTGCCTGGGGTCTGCAATGCGTCACTTCAGACTTCGGCGGTCTCACACTGACCTTCCTGGCAGAACTGCAGACCACTCCGCTCGCGGACTACGAGTGGTCTCTGCTGATCGACGAAGCAGAACGTGCCGCTGAGTTCTCGACTCAAGGGTCGGTAGTGGCGCTCAGTCCTGACTTGGCCATCTGCGTTGGTGATCTCGTGACGGTTCGACGTTACAAATCAAGTGAATCGCAGTCACAGATGTTCCAACGCGAGTTGCTTCAAGCAGCTCCATGCGTTGTGAGCGCTGAAGCTAATGGGGTGTCGCTGACGCTGACGTTCGACCAGGCGTTGGAACCAGATCTTCCTGAGCCGAATCAGTTCACGATCAACGGTGACGCATCGGTGGCAGCGGTGACAGCCATCGACAACAACACGCTCCGATTGCAGTTGGTTGCGCCCGGTCTTCGTGCGGAACAGCCCGCGCGAGTGAGTTATTCGGGCGAATCCTTGCGTGGGACTGGCTTGACAATCGCCTCTTTCGGGATCGATGTGATCGATGTCACCGCGCCGCCGAAGATCGCGTCCGCCTTTGCGTTGAGGTCGTCGGTGTTCCTCACGTTTGACCAGCCTCTGCTCGAACGGCACATTCCTGCGTCGCGGTTTGAGCTGGTCGGGGCAGACGTTGAGGCAACGACGCGCAGCGTCGACGTAAGTGGTACCTCGCTCTACCTGGAGTTATCCAGAGATTTGCCCGACGACCTGGAGGCGTTCGGTCTCGTCTATTGGTCACGCCAGCGAGGCGGGATTGCCGGATTGACCGGAGTGAGGGCGCCGGACACTGTCTTCGTGGTTCGCAACTTTACCGAGACGGCACCGATGGTCAGTGGCGTCGTGGCCAACGCCCGCGAAATCGAAGTGATGTTCAATCAGCGAGTCGACGGGAGCTTCGCGCTGCCATCGGACTTCACAGTGACGGCGGGCCGTCGCCCAATCGAAGTCAGTTCACTGGACTGGTCAGCGAGTAATGTGACTCTCACGCTGGCAGAGCGTGTGACATCGCTCGACTCGGTAACACTGTCTTACTCGGCAGGCGAGCAAGGTCCGGTCCGTGATCTTTCCGCCATCGAACTAGCAGCATTCCGTACGCAAGCGATCAACGAAACCGCTCGACCGAGGTCGACCAAGCAGCGGATCGAAGACGCGGCGTTGCGATCGTCGAATGGCGAGACTACGTTTGCTCGTGAGTTGGCTCGAGGATTCGCTTCAACAGAGGGTGTCGATGCAGTTGTGCTGGCTGGCGAAGGGTGGACAACGGTCGTCCGGGGAGGCTTACACCTCTCGATTGATGCCAAATCGCTGGGTGACGGGACCATCCGCCTTCACACGCATCGAGTCGAGCACACTGCGGATGTGCTCGAGCAGATTGCTTCGGTTCCCGCCTCCTGCTTGCATGGCGTCGACGAGCCAGACGCGAAGGTCTGGTGGGTTGGATTCACGGACCTTGAAGGTGTCCCGACCGACGTTGAGACGAGAATTGTGCTCTCGGGCGAAGATGTTGGCGGTCTCTGGACGTCGCACTGCGTGCTGGACCTGATCTCAGGTCAGTGGCGGATCATGAGACCTGGTGACCCAATCGTCGGGCCGTCACTGATCGTGCAACGGGACCTCCGATTGCGGCCTACTGCGGAGTTGTGGCCGCTCGTAAGGTGACTTCCCCGGCGATAAACGTGCGTTGCTGCCCCTCTTCGGTTTCGAGGATTAGCGCTCCTGCTTCATCGACCGCGACGGCTGTTCCTCGAATCGCTTCTCCGCTTGCGAGCGTGACCGTGACTGCCTGGCCCAGCGTGTCCAGTCGAGACGTCCAGGCCTCGTGCAACTCGGATGATTCCGCCTGATTGAAGCGCTGCTCGAAGGCATTGAGCAATGCTGCGAACACCGGCTCTCGCTGCTGGCGGGCACCGAGTTCGATCATCAGACTGGTGGCCGGGCGGTCAATCTCGGTGGCCCAGGGTGCGGGGTCAAAGTTGACGTTGAGGCCGATGCCGACCAGCGCGTAGTGCGGTTGACCGGCTCCCCAGTCGGCTTCGATCAGGATGCCGCCCATTTTCCGATGTTCCATCTGGATGTCATTGGGCCACTTGATCGTTGGTTGCAGCGGCGTAGTCTCGCGAACGGCGTCGGTCGTGGCAACGGGGCTGACAATGCTGAGTCGCTTGAGTTGCTCGATGGTCGGGCGAACGATCAGCGTGGTGTGAATGCTCTGACCTGGCGGCGAGACCCAGATGCGTCCCTTGGTCCCGCGACCAGCAGTCTGCTCGTCGGCGACGACCACTGTGCCGTGCCGCGCACCGTCCTCGGCGAGGCGGCGCGCGTCGTCCATGGTGGAGGTGGTCTGGACCAGATAGTGAAGGTTGTTGCCGAACTCAGAAGTGTTGAGGAGCGAGCGGACGAGGTTGATGTCGAGGCGTTGGTCGGGCGGCAGGAGGTCGTGGTCTGACATAGCGGAAGGCTAGCGGGTTAAACGGCACGACCCCGAGCTGGGCGGCCCGGGGTCGTCGTTGTTCGCCCAGGGATCGGGCGACGGTTCTGATTGCGCTTAGGAGGCGCCCACCTCCACTACGCTGCGTCGTCGATACCTGGGCGAAAGTTGACTATGTCCCAAGTTGCATCACCTCCTTTCCTGCCCCGAAGGGTAGCGAGAGTCGGCAACGGTGTCTAGCGCCAAGCCGAAGAATCGCCGTCAGCGGTCGATGAGGCGCCCAACCGAGGATGGTCGTCAAGTCCGAGCGCCTGTCGGTCAGCTGATCTCGTGGCAGTCAATCGCTATGACGACAACTGTTACAGCGAGGCGGTCACTTCGCGGACGGAGTCCTCGACGATGTTGAGGATTTCGTCTACCTGTTCTTCGGTGGCGACCAGTGGTGGGGCGAGGAGGTAGCCGTCGTTGCGAACTCGGCTGATGAGGCCTCGGCGCTGGCAGGCCTTGAGCAGCTTGGCTCCCATGCCGTCCGAGGCGGGGAAGGCTTCGTCGGTTTCGGGATCCTTGAGGATGTCGAAGCCGCACATGAATCCGAGACCTCGGACGTTGCCGATGTGTGGGTTCTCGGTCAGGCGTTGCAGACCGGAGAGCAGTTGCTCGCCCCGCGCAGCGGCGTTGTCGACCAGACCTTCGTCCTCGAAGATTTGCAGGTTGCGCAGACCGACGGCGGCGGCGGTCGGATGACCGGCGTTGGTATAGGCGTGCATGAACTTGCCGGGACCCTGTGTGATGGTCTCGTGGACTTCCTGCGACCAAACCGCAGCGCCCATGGGGACGTAGCCGGATGTAATCGCCTTGGCGATCGACATCATGTCGGGCTGCACATCGAAGTGCTCCAGCGCGAACCACTTGCCGGTGCGACCGAAGCCGGTAATCACTTCGTCGGCGATCAACAGGACTTCATAGCGGTCGCAGACTTCACGCAATCGGGGGAAATAGTCCTCGGGCGGCGGGTAAACGCCGCCGGCGCCCTGTACGGGCTCGGCGATCACGGCTGCGACGGTGTCGGGGCCTTCCATTTCGATCGTGGCGACAATGTTGTCGATTAGCAGGTTTCCGCTGTCGATCCGGCCGCCGCCGGTGGGGGTGGCGTCGGGGGTGGTGGCGTTGATGATGTCGGGCACGGGTCGGCCGAACTGCGGCTTGAAGACCTGCATGCCGGTTGCGGCGGTCATCGCGACGGTGTTGCCGTGATATGCCTCGACGCGGGTGATGATCTTCTGCTTCTCGGGGCGACCCTTCTGGATCCAGTAGAAGCGGGCGGCTTTGACGTTTGTCTCGTTCGACTCGGAGCCGGAGTTGGTGAAGTAGACCGCCTGCATGTTGTCGTAGGCGAGATCGATGACCTTCTTGGCCAGGCGAATGGCTGGTTCGTTGGTGTAGCCCTCGTAGGAGTTGGAGAAGCCTAGCTTGGACATTTGCTCTTTGGCCGCTTCGCCGAGTTCCGAGCGTCCGTGGCCGACCGCGACGTTCCAGAGGGCGGCGAGGCCATCGATGTACTGCCGGCCGTCAGTGCCGTAGATATAGACGCCCTCTCCGCGCTCGAACATCACCGGCTCCTGGTGGAAGTCGGGGTGGAAGAGCGGGTGCACCCAGTGATTGAGGTCATCCTCGACGAGAGCGCGGTATTGGGCGTTGTCCATTGGTGGGCTCCGAGTGGTTGAGCGCGGCTTTAGGCGAAGGGTATGCGCTCGATTGTTAGTGCGGTAGGCGCTCAGACATCAGTCCTCGCAGCAGATCACGGGCGACAACCCGATCGTCCCACGGTTCAATGCGATCTGCGTAGATCATCGTGGGCTCAGCGCCTTTTCCGGCGATCAAGACCAGGTCGCCGGGTTTGGCGAGTGAGATCGCGCGCTCGATTGCCTGGCGGCGATCGGATTCTTTGTCGAAGTATTGACCGCCTGCGGCAACGAGATGTTGTGCGATTTCATCGACCATTTCGACAGGATCTTCTGAGCGTGGATTCTCGTTCGTGATTACGGTGTGGTCGGCATAGAGAGCTGCGGCTTTCGCCATGCTGGATTTGCGCACGGGGTCACGCTCTCCAGCGACGCCGAAGACGAGTATCAGTCTTCCGACTGTGTGCGGTTTGAGCGTTTGCAGGGCCAGGTCGAGCGCAGGTCCGGTGGCGGCGGCGTCGACCATGACGGTGAAGGGTTGTCCAACGTCGATCGACTCCATTCGTCCGGGGACGGGTCGGAGATTGTTGAGTGCGGCCTGCATCGCGATCGGTCCGACTCCGAGCGACCAGGCTGCGCCGGCGGCGAGGGCTGCGTTGCCCAGGTTGTAGTCGCCAGGGAGTGGGACTCGGGCGGCGAGGGCTCCGGCGGGCGTGACGACTCGGACATCGGAACCGGTGGCGTCCTGAGAGGCTGGGAGGATACTGAGGTCGGCCTTTGTGTCAGCGATGGCGGTGGCCACCAACGTCTGCCGACTGTGAGCGGCTGCGATGGTTTCGCTGAGCGGATCCTCGGCTCTGACGACGGCGGTGGCCGACTCGAGATCCCCCCTCTGTTCCTTCGGGACATCTCCCCCCGCGGAGCGGGGGGAGAAAGGAGGCACGTGATCCTCCAGGGACTGAAACAGTTTCAGCTTGGCGGCGAGGTATTGCTCTCGCGTCTGGTGGAAGTCGAGGTGGTCGTCGGAGAGGCCGGTGAAGACGGCGACCTGTACGTTGATCTGGTCGGCTCGATGGAGGTCGAGGCCATGGGAGCTGACTTCGAGGACGGCGTGTGTGTCGCCGGCGGCGACCATTTCAGCGAGTCTGGCCTGGATGATGTCGGCCTCGGGCGTGGTCTCGCCGGTTTCGTTGCGAGTCCACTCGCCTCCGATGTGAAACTCGACGCCGTTGAGCAGCCCAGTCTGGTGTCCCGCGGCGGTCAACATGGCGTGGGTGAGGTATGTCGTGGTCGACTTGCCGTCGGTGCCCGTGACTCCGACAACTGTGAGCTTTTGGGCCGGGAAGTCGTGGAAGGCTGCGGCGATCTCCGGCAACGCGGCACGCGTGTCGCCAACGCTGATGACGGCGATGTCGGGATTGCTGTCGGCGATTGGTTGCCAGATGTCGCGACGGTCGGACTGGACGACGAGGGCTGCCGCCCCGTTGGTGATGGCGTCGCCGATGTACAAGTGGCCGTCGACGGAGAATCCTGGGATGGCGACGAAGAGGTCGCCGGGTCGGACGGCTCGGGAGTCCTGGGTGACTCCCGTGATGACCGTGGCCAATGATGATGGGTCTTCGGAACTTGTAGGCAGATCGACGAGATCGCGGAGTGACTTGTTCAACATTGGTGCTCGCTCTCCTCTGTGTTTCTCCTCCGGTCAGAACATCGTCTCTTGCGGTTCAGGTGTCGCTCCATCTCCATTAGGAAAAGTAGGCATAAGTGAGTTTGATGCGGCGAGGCGATTACCCCCTCTCCCTCTGGGAGAGGGCTGGGGTGAGGGTTCCCCGGCCTATCTGTCTCGTGGGAATCGTTCTTTGTCCAGGCCCAGCCCTCACCCTAACCCTCTCCCACGGGGAGAGGGGATCGGAGGTAGGCGTTTTGCCAGGCCGCCTGTAAGCCGGGTTCTGTTCGCGATGCTCCGATTGCTCGGGGCATCGGTTGGCGACCATCCATCTGGGACGACGGTTACCCGCCGCCTCGAGCGACCTACCCGGAGACGGCCCGGGACAAGCCTCAGTCTCCCTATTTGGTCTTGCTCCGGGCGGGGTTTGCTCAGCCGGCCGGTCACCCGACCGCTGGTGCGCTCTTACCGCACCATCTCACCCTTACCGCCGGTCGCCACAGAAAGAGCGTGGTCGACCGGGTAGGCGGTGTGTTTCTGTGCACTATCCGTCAAGTCACCCTGCCTGGGAGTTACCCAGCGCCCTGTCCCGCGGAGCCCGGACTTTCCTCGACGCGCGTACGAGACGTGCGCCGCGGCCGCCCGGCGGCCTGGCGAGGTTTACTTTAGCGCGGTTAACGGCGATCCAGCGCCTCGTTGGCCATCGCGTCGGCTCGTTGATTGAGGTGGCGTCGGACGTGTGTGGGTTGGAAGGTGTCGAGTTGGTCGATCAGGGCTTTGAGTTGCTCGAAGAGCGGTTTGAGTTGCTTGTTCTTGACTCGATAGCGGCCCTCGAGTTGTCGCACGATGAGTTCGGAATCCAGGCGCAGCTCGAGGTTTGTTGCGCCCATTTCGAGCGCTGCTTCGACGGCGGCAATTGCGCCCTGGTATTCGGCGACGTTGTTTGTGGCTCGTCCGATGGGATTGCCCCAGGCGTCGAGTTCCTGGCCGTCGGGGGAGCAGAGGACTGCGCCATAAGCGGCAGGACCGGGATTGCCACGAGACGCGCCGTCGGCGTAGGCGATGAGGTGCATGTCGGTGAGCTTAGCGCTGGTTCGGACTGCGTCATTCGCGCGCTTGCCGAGGGAATCTCGCAGAGGACAGAACGGACGTTTGCGCTTGAAGCCGGGAACCCCCCTTCAGCCTTCGGCAGCTTCCCCCGCAAGGGGGGAAGCGGAGGAAGCGAGGGCGGTTAGGCCTTGAGCTGGGTGGTGACGGAGTTGTCGAAGACGATGACTCGGTCGACGAGGTGTTCGATCAGGTCTCGTTGTTGAGGGAATGCGAGGGAGTCCCAGTGTTCTCGAACTCGTTGCAGACGCTGATCTCTGCGGCGGCGGCGGTCGGCTTCTCGTTCCTGGGCCTGGGCTCGACTTTTGATCTGGGCGAGATCGGCGCTGGCTGTTTCCCACTCGGCGATTATGTCGGCTCCGGCCTCTTGCAGGCTCGCGGGCGGTGGATCTCCGGCGGATGCGTCATCGAGTAGTTGGCTGAGCTTGCGGTCGATGGCGCGGAGCCGCGCTTCGGCGGTAGAGACGGCGACGGCGGTCTCGGCGGCGAGTGCGGTGTCGTTGCTGCCGATGTTGAGCACCGCAATCTCTCCGCCTTGCCGCTCTCCGCGGATGTGCGAAAGAACCTCGGCCTCAAGGTCGTCGGCACGACGTGTGTGATATCCGCCGACCGACTGGTTGGTGCGTGCCTCGGACTGGTAGTAGCGATAGGTCGCCGCGGCAGTGTCGCCACTGGCTTTGCGCCACTGCTGACGACGGGTCACGCCGATCATGCGTGTCTGATCCTCGCCGCACCAGACCAGTCCCGCGAGTAAGAAGTCGGAGGGATGACTGACGCCGGGCGCGGTGCGTCGCTGGGACATCTGTTGCGCGACGGCCTCGAAGTCAGGTTCGGAAACAATGGCGTGATGGTTGCCCGGCACGCTGACCCCGAGCTTGTCGTAGCGGCCGATGTAGACGGGGTTACGCAGCATGTCGCGAATACTGACCATGCTCCAGTTGCGTCCGCGGCGAGTTTGAAAGCCTTCTTCGTTGAGGCGCTGCGCGATTCGGCGGATGCCGAGTCCGTCGTGCAAACAGAGGTTGAAGATGCGCCGAACCACGGCCGCTTCCTCTTCGTCGATCTCGTAGCGGCCATCGTCGCCGACGCCGTAGCCGTATGGCGGACGGCCGATGGCCTGGCCGAGTCGGGCACGCTCTTGCAACCGTTCCCTGCGGCGGTTGGCATCGGGGTCGGGATCGCTGTGTAGACGCCAGAGATCGATCAGCGATGACTCGTCGATCGGTCCGTCCTCGAGAGAGACGAGTTGGACGCCTCGAGCGCGGAGTTGGAGCACGGTTCTGACGGCATGCGTGGCGTCGTGGCCGAGATTGATAAAGCTCTGGGTGATAACGAAGGTGAAGCCGCGCGCCTCTTCACTCAGGTGGCGCAGCAGTTGGGTGAGTCCGGGGCGCTCGCTGTCGTGCGCGGTGTCGGCATCGAGGAATGTAGCGGTGGGCTCGAAACCGTGCTCGTGGCAATACTCGAGGAAGTTGGCGTTCTGGACGACCAACGTGGGATCGTCGCCGGCGTGGTCGGTCCGCGGCGGGTGTTCACTGCGCTGACTGAGATATCCGATGGCACGCACAGATTGATGCTATGCGTCTGGCTGCGGCAGGACTAGGTCACGCGCAGCAAGCATCCACATGATGGACATTCGACGGTGCGAGTACCGCGCCTGGCTCGGGTGATGACGATGGTCGGCAGGGTGAGTCGGCACTCGGCGCAGACTCCGCCGGCGACGGTCGAGACGACGCGCGGCCGGCGGCGGCGATACTGGTCGTAGGTTGCCAGATCATCCTGGGACAGCTTCTCGCGCAGGATTTCGACCTGGCGGGAGAACTCATCGACGCGCTCCTGTGCGTCGACGCGTTCGACCTCAAGCTGGGACTGGTGGGCATTCCAGACATCGAGCGCACCGGTTTTCAGGTTTTGCAACCAGGTGGTGGCTTCCTGCGCGAGTTGAGCTTCGTACTCGGCGCGTGTCTGTGCCTCTGAGAGGGGCGGCAGTTGCTGGCGCTGGCTGTAGAGGTCCCGCTGGAGCTCTTCCAGTGTCCGGTGATCGGTGATCGAGCCGGAGTAGAGACGCTTGTCGGTCACTTCAATACGGCGTTGTGCAGTCTGAACGATGGCGTTCGCTTCTCGGACAGCTTGTTCGGCCTGGCGAGCGTCGTCTTCCTGAGCGGCGATTTCCGCTTCGAGCTGGTTGATGAATGGCGGATCGGAGATTTGGTCGAGAACGGCCTGCAGGTCGCGCTTGGCCTGGTCTCGCTGGATGTCGATCTCCTGGAGCTGCTGCAACCCTTCAAGGTCCATGGGGGCGGCTCGTTTTCGTTACTGGTGGTTGGGAGAGAATGGAGGGGTCGGTTGGTTCGATTGATTGAGTGTATGCCCGACAACTGCGATAGCCAATACAGAGCGGCATGGAAAGATTGATGAATGTGTTGCGCTGATAGGCTGACCTGACCATGACTGCTGAGGGCGGGACCGCACCGGTCGGACAACATGTCGGACCTGCGCAGGTCCGACGGACCACTTCCTTGATTATCAATGTCTCGACACTACTGCAGGAGCCGATCGGTGCTCTGCGGCGGTACGAGATTGATGGTGCGCGTGCGGCCGGACTTGACGGTGCTGTGAGCGGGGCACTGCGCCTGTTGCGCACCGACCAGTCGATACTGGCAACGGCGAGCCTGGCGACAACGTATGCCGATGTCTGCGGCAACTGCCTTGAGGACGTGGAGCTACCCCTGGACGTGTCGTTCGACGAGGAGTTCTGGCCCGCATCAGATGCGATCCTGGGCGTGCCGATCGAGCCTCCGCCGGAGCGCGTGGGCTTCGCCGTGATTGACGGTCAGATCGACTTGTCGGAGGCCGTGCGACAATATGTTGATATGGGACGACCGATGAGTCCGCGCTGCGGGCCGGATTGTCCGGGACTGGAATCCAGCACATCGACAGAAGCACCAGTGGATGACCGCTGGTCGGCGCTGTCGGCGTTGAAGATTGAGACTGAGGGAGACTGAGACTATGCCCCCGCTTCCAAAGCGAAAGTATGCCAAGACCCGACAGCGGCTGCGACGACAGCATCACAAGATCCAGCGTCCGAAGCTGGTCATGTGTCCCGAGTGCTATGAATCGCACCAGGCCCACCGGATTTGCTGGGCTTGCGGCATGTATCGCGGACGCACCGTGATCGAGCTGGAGGACTAGCGGTGTCCGCTTCCCCGGCCTCTCCATCGACCGCCCCACCGACCGCATGGCTGTTTCCCGGCCAGGGCGCGCAGGAGGTCGGCATGGGACGCGACCTGCACGATGCGTTTCCCGAGGCGCGAGAGATCTTCAAGGAAGCCGACGAGGCGCTGGGCCGATCGCTCTCAAGCGTGATCTTCGAGGGACCCGATGAGGTCCTGCGTGAGACGGTGAATACACAACCGGCGATCCTGGTGACCTCGCTCGCTGCCTGGCGCGCCGCGACGGTGGCCGGACACGAGGCCTTGGACGCTGAACCGGCATGTACCGCCGGTCACAGCATGGGTGAATACTCAGCGCTGGTCGCTGCGGGATCGCTGACGGTCTCGGAGGCCGTGCGCTTAGTCGCCAGGCGCGGCGAGTTGATGCAGGCCGCAGGTGAACAGAATCCCGGGACCCTGGCAGCCGTGCTAGGCATGGAAGAGGCGGAGGTCGAGCAAGTCTGTGCTGAAGCGGGCGCAGAAGTTTGCAATCTGAACGCGACCGGACAGATCGTAATCGGTGGCCAGGTGCCCGCAGTCGAGCGCGCGGTCAAGCTGGCCGAAGAAGCTGGGGCTCGTCGCGTCGTGATGCTGAATGTCGGTGGCGCGTTTCATACGTCGCTGATGTCGCCCGCCGCTGAGGCGATGGCGCCGATCATCGCCGCCGCAGACGTGTCGGATCCTTCGACTCCCGTGATTGGCAATGTCGCAGCCGAGTCATTGACCACGGCCGATGACGTGCGAGCGGACCTGACAGCGCAGATTCGCCGTCCGGTGCGCTGGCGCGACACGGTACTGCGGATGCATGAAATGGGTGTTGAGCAGTACGTCGAAATGGGACCGGGCAAGGTGCTGACGGGACTGGTGCGCACGACATTGCGACCGCTCAAGCTGGCGACCTCGCCGACCCTGGTCAATATCAGCGATCGGGAGAGCGTTGGCGGATAGCGAACGCCAGAATCCAAGGCTGCGAATTCGTCCGGACGCGGAAGACAACGCACGGGTGAGAGCCTTTTGCGCGCTGTTTGAGGCAGAGTTTGGAGTGATGCCGGCAACGACGGCGTTGCTGCGCTCGCATGAAGTTGTGCCGATGTCGGGCGAAAAGGCGGAGCGAGCCTCGACGCTGGTCGGCGGAGTCATCAGCCGACGCGATGAGATTGACGCTTTGATTGCAGAACTGGCCGACCGATTGCCGATGGATCAGATGGCGTTGGTCGACCTGACCGTGCTGCGGATTGCGCTGTATGAGATGCTCTTCGATAATGGCTCGGTACGCCCGAACACCGCGGTTCGGCATGCGGTGTCGTTGGCCAAGCGATTTGGCGACGACGGTAGTCGCCGATTCGTGAGCGGCGTGCTGGGCGCGGTCACACGGAACCGTCTGCAGGCTGGGACTGCGGAGTAGCTGGAGGTTGGCAGAATGGCCCTGTTTGATCGAATCAAGGACATCATCGTTGACCAATTGTCGGCGGACCCGGACGATGTTGCGCCGGCGGCGTCGTTCGTCGATGATCTGGGCGCGGACTCGCTCGATCTGGTCGAGTTGATCATGTCGTTTGAAGATGAGTTTCGCGACGAAGTGCCGGACCTGGAGATCTCGGACGAGGATGCAGAGGGCATCGGCACGGTGCAGGACGCGATCGATTTCCTGGTCTCGAAGGGCGTTTCCGACGAATAGCCACGATTCAGCTCGAAGCCGCGTTATGGGAGCGGCCCGTATCCGGGTCGTTTGACCTCCGGCATTGGGCGGCGGATGTGGTGTAATCGGGTACGCTGACTGCCGATGAACATCTTTGGCGTTGGCATTCCTGAAATCCTTGTCGTGCTGCTGCTTGCGGCGGTGATCTTCGGCCCGGGCAAGTTACCGGAGATCGCGGGTCAGTTTGGTCGTGCGATCCGCGAGTTGCGTGAGTATGCGCGCGACTTCCGTGACGAGTACCTGACCGATTTTGAAGAGGTCCGCGAGGAATTCATCGAGCAGCGATTCGAATTGCAGCAAATCGACGAAGACATCCGCGCCGATCTGGAGCAGGCGCAAGCCGACGTGCGTGGCGCCGTGCGGGACGCCGAGACAATGACGGAAGAGGCGATTGAGGCGGCGAAGGACGGCGACGTATCGGCTGAATCGGGCAGCACGGCAACGCAGACGGCGGAGCAGTCGACGGCCGAGTCTGACGAACGCCAGACGCGACGAGTCCGGCGGCGGCGACCGGTGGTACGTCCACGCCGAGTCGCAGCGGCAGCAGGCACGGGCGATGCGGATGGGTCGGAGGCTGCTGAGCCGGCGCGACCGTCGAATGTGATCTCGTTGAACCGCAGACGCCGCGATCTTGATCGCGATGCGCAGTAGCGGCGTCGCCATGTTCGTACACATTGAGCGCTTGGTGAGTTGTTGATGGCCTCACGACCGGTCCCCTCGCCGTCCGACTTGCCGGAGCCGCCAGAGCTCTCGGAGTTGGACGTGGTCGCAGACGAAATCGACGACGGTCTGCCACCGGGCATGCAGCCCGATGGTCCACCTGATGGTCCGCTCAATGGTCCACCGGGCGCTCCGCCCTATGAGCCGGACGAAGCCGAGCTCACGCTCGGCGAGCACCTGAACGAGATTCGTCAGCGGCTGACGGTTGCCGTGCTAACCATGGTGCTGACGACGGTCGTCGCGTTGATCTTTGCATCAACGATCCTGGACTATCTGCTCGAACCCGGCCGTGTGGCGCTGCCCGAGTTCCGCCCGATCTACACCGAGCTGCTCGGCTTCATCGGCGCGTACATCAAGATTTCGCTGATGCTCGGCTTGGCCGGCGCGATGCCGGTGATCGTGTACCAGATTTACGCCTTCATCCACCCCGGACTGACGCGGGCTGAACAGAAATGGGTGATGCCGATCGTGGGTCTGGCGACGGTTGCGTTTGCCTGTGGCGGCGCGTTCGCGTTCTTCATCGCCTGGCCACCGGCGCTGACGTTCCTGTTGAACTTCGGCCAGGAGATCGCCGATCCTCAGGTGCGGATCAACAACTACATCGACATGCTCACGCGATTCGTGATCTGGACGGGGATCGTGTTTGAGCTGCCGTTGTTCCTGATGGGACTGGGTGCGATCGGGATCGTGACCTCGAAGAAACTCATGGGCATGTGGCGCTGGGCGATCATCGGTTCGTTCCTGTTGGCCGCGTTGATTACGCCCTCGATTGACCCGGTCACGCAGACGTTTGTCGCGGTGCCGACGATGGGGCTGTACATCCTGGGCATCGTGCTGGTGAGACTGGTGGAGAACCGGACGGTGATCCCGGTGATCGAGTCGGACTTGGACGACGACGAGCCTGACGGTCAGCCGGCGTAAGTCACTACAGAAGTCCGGCTCAGTTCCCACGATTCCAGTCCCCGCTTTACGGAGACCTTTGAACAACTGCCGAATCCCCTCTCCCCCCCTTTGCGGGGGAGATGTCACGAAGTGACAGGGGGGCGGCGCATGATGACCAGATAGGCTCCCGAACAGCGGACCCCCCCTGTGCCTTCGGCATCTCCCCCGCAAGGGGGAGAAGGGGACTTTTCAGAGGTCTCCGTAAAGCGGGGACTGGGAACATTGACTTCTGAGACATCCCCTCAAGCCGGAGGCAGGCTCCGGAGCGGAGAGCGGGTATGACGGAGTGGAGGAGCGCGGGCGTGGCGGAACAAGGGAGTACAGAGTGTGCGATGAGATTGTGCTGCTTGGTCGTAGACTGATTTCGTGGATGCTCAGACGCTTACCTCTTTGAATGCCCGGATTGCTGGTTGCACGGCTTGCCGTCTGCATGAGACACGGACGTTGACAGTTCCTGGCGATGGCGATCCCGATGCTGAGTTGATGTTCATTGGCGAGGGTCCGGGGGCGAATGAGGACAAGCAGGGACGGCCGTTTGTCGGTCGGGCGGGGCAGTTGTTGGATGAGTTGCTGGGCGAGATTGGCTTGAGCCGTCCTGAGGTGTTTGTGGCCAATGTGGTCAAGTGTCGACCTCCAGGGAATCGCGATCCTCAACCGGACGAGATTGGCTGCTGCGAGGTCTATCTGCGTGAGCAGATTGAGGGGATTCGGCCGAAGCTGATCGTGCTGCTGGGTCGGTTTGCGACTCAGTATTTTCTGCCGGACGCGAAGATGGGCGAGTCGCGCGGGCAGCCATTTCAGGCTGGTCCGTGGCTGATCTTGCCGGTTTACCATCCGTCGGCGGCGCTGCGGAACTCAAATCTGATGCAAACCATGCGGGACGACTTCGCGATCATTCCGCCGTTGCTGGCTTATTCCGAACGTCCTGAGATAGCCGCCCTGCAGGTGGGACACTCACACGGCGATTCGAGCTCGGGGGAACCGGCGCAAGATGATGATTCTCAGCGGTCGCTGCTCTAGCGACCGAGACACAGAATGAGGTAACCGTGGCAGAGCTGTCCGATGTGGCGGAGGGTGTCTTACGAGTCGTGCCGTTGGGAGGTCTGGGGGAAATCGGCCGCAACATGATGGTCTACGAGACCGCCGATGACTTGCTGATCGTTGACGCCGGCCTGCTGTTTCCATCCGACGACATGCACGGCGTCGACTACATCATTCCCGATGCGTCTTATGTCCTGGAGCGTCGGGACAAGCTGCGCGGCTATCTGATCACGCACGGACATGAGGACCATATCGGTGCGTTGCGCTTCCTGATTCCGCAGTTGCAGGCGCCGATTTATGCCTCGCCGCTGGCGCTCGGGTTGATTCGCTGGCGGCTGGAGGAAACGGGCATTCTCGATGCCAAGATGATCGAAGTAACGACTGGATCGTCGTTCGACTTTGGCAGCATCACGGCCGAGTTCTTCCCGGTGGCACACTCGATTCCTGACGCATTCGGCATAGCCTTGCGTACACCTGCGGGATTGGTTGTCCATACCGGTGATTTCAAGATTGATCACACGCCCGTGATGTCGGAGCCGACGGATTTGCAGCAACTCGCTGCGTATGGGCAAGAAGGTGTGCGGCTGTTGTGCTCGGACTCGACCTATGCCGACAAGTCCGGCGTGACACCTTCGGAGACGTTGGTCGGCGATGCGCTGGAGCAGATTCTGCTGACGGCGCCGGGTCGGGTAATCATCGCCACGTTCGCATCGCAGATTGCGCGGATCCAACAGATCATTGATGCCGCGGATGAGTCGGGCCGGATCGTGTTTGCAACGGGACGATCGATGGAGAAGAACATCGACATGTCGCGCGACCTCGGTTATGTGCAGACGGATGACCGGCGCTTGCGACCGATCACCGATCTGGGCTCGGCACACGACGAGAACACGGTTGTCATCTGTACGGGCGCGCAGGGCGAGCCGATGGCGGCATTGTCGAGAATGGCGACCGGTTCGCACCGGGACGTGAATCTCAAGCCGGGCGACACAGTTGTCTTGTCGTCGTCGCCGATTCCGGGCAACGAATCGGCGGTCAACAACACGATCAACAACCTGTACAAGCGGGGCGTTGATGTGGTGTCGGTCGGATCGGGACACGAGCACGTGCACGTGCGCGGTCACGCCGCGCAGGAAGAGTTGAAGACGGTCATCTCGTTGACCGATCCCCAGGCGTTCGTGCCGATCCACGGCGAGTATCGACATCTCGTGATGCACTCGAATCTGGCGGCGTCCATGGGTGTGGCCGAGGACGCCCGGCATATCCTGCTCGACGGCGATGTGTTGGAGCTGACGGCGGACCAGTCGGCGGTCGTGGACCAGGTGTCGGCAGAGTATGTCTACGTCGATGGGATGAATGTCGGCGGCGTGGATCGATCGATCATCCGTGATCGGCAGAAGCTGGCGGGCGATGGATTCCTGCTCGTTGCGATTCCCGTCGAAGGCGAGAGCGGCCAGCTCTCAGGCAAGATTGAGGTGACCGCGCGCGGATTTGCGGAGATTCGCGCCACGGAGACGTTGAAGGCCGGAGCGGCGCAGGTCGCCCGCGACGTGCTCAAGGCGCGCGCGAATTCGAATCGACCGGTGGCCTGGGAGAAGCGCGAGCGTCAGGTGCAGCAGGAAGTCTCGGCCTACCTTCGACGCGAGACCCGACAACGTCCTATGGTGGTAGTGGTGGCGGTGCAGGTCTGATTGGCAGCGTCAGACTTGTTCGCGGGCGGTTGAACTGAAGTATGGCGAGTAGCAGAGCCTCGACCAGGACTCGGCGGGCGTTGCCCGACCGCATTTCAATGTGGGTGGCAGAGCATCGCCATGTGGCGATGGGCAGTCTGATTGTCGCGGTCGCGGTGGCCTTCTCCATATGGGTGACGATGGCGTCGCTGCCGTTTGGCGACCAGCGGACCACGGTGGTTCAACTGTTCGGAGGAGGCGCCTACCTACTCGCGGCGTTCGTTGCAGCGCTGGGTGTGTTGACCGGAATTCAGCGAGTGCGAACGACGGTTCGCCAGGACCGTCGAGTGATACGCGTGGGGGCTGGCGTCGGCCTGGCGCTGCTGGCCCTGTGGGGTGTCGCCGGGGCAATCACTCCCGATGCGTCGCTTGGCGGCGTCTCGTTGGCGCGCTACGGCGCAGGTGGACAGGTGGGCGGTTGGTTGGACTCGCCGATCGGCTGGGGAGTGATTCTTCTGGGTCTGGTGACGTCGTTTGTGTTGATCGCTCCTTCGGCTGCGCAATCGTTGATCAGTGCAGCCGGACGCTCCATGCAGGACGGCATGCGTTATCTGGGCCGCGAGACCAAAGCACGAGGACCCGGTGTGCTGGCTGCGCTCGCTCGCTCGATTGGACACGGAATTCTGGCACTGTTGCACGGCCTGTGGAAACTGACGAAGTGGTCAGGGCGAGAGTTGTGGTTGGCGTTTGGCGTGGTCGGTACCCAGTTGAAAGAAACGACGCGCAACCAGCCGATCCTGGAGCGTCCCGCCCCTGCGCCTGCTCCGGCACCAGCAGCGCAGCAACCTGCAACAGCCGCCACGCTCAATCAACCGGAGGCTGCATGGCCGCCGATGGCGGATCCCGTTGTTGGTTCGGATCCAGCATCTCCAGAACCTGAGCCGCAGAAATCGTCCAAAGCCGAACCAAAGGCGAGCGATCCGCCTCCCTCGACGCTGCGCACGCTTGACCGGACGGCGTCCGATGGTTGGCGCTTGCCTCCGATTGACCTGTTGGACGAGGACCCGGCAACGACGCTGCGCTCAGGCGCAGAGGATCAGGCTCGAATCATCGTGGAGACGTTGGCATCGTTCGGTGTCGATGCCACGGTGACGCAGATCAACGAGGGTCCGGCGATCACACAGTTCGGCGTCGAGCCGGGCTGGGAAGTCAAGACGCGCGAGGTGCAGGTCAAGGATGTGTCGGGCGCCGCCGTGCTGGATGAACACGGCCGAACGCTGACCCAGAGCGAAGAGGTCTCGCGGACTCGCGTGCGGGTCAATCGGATCACGCGCCTGGCCGACGATCTGGCCCTGGCGCTGGCTGCGCCGTCGATTCGGATCGAGGCACCGGTACCGGGTCAACCGATCGTCGGGGTCGAGGTACCGAACGCCGACACCCGGATTGTCGCGTTGCGAGGATTGATCGAATCAGAGGCGTTCAACCAGATGGCCGCCACAGGCGGGCTGCCGATCGCTTTGGGTCGTGACGTGACCGGCAATCCGGTGATCGCAGACCTTACGCGTATGCCACATGTGCTGATCGCAGGGGCGACGGGATCGGGTAAGTCGGTATGCATCAACACGATCATCTCGTCGCTGCTGATGCAGAAATCGCCCGAGGAAGTCCGCCTGATCCTGGTCGACCCCAAGCGGGTCGAGCTGACCAACTATGGCTCCGCGCCGCACCTGGCGTTCTCGCACGTGGTGACCGAGCCGGATGAAGTGGTCTCGGTGCTGGGCGTTGTCGTCGCGGAGATGGATCGCCGCTACCGACGCTTGGAGGAGTACAAGGCGCGCAACATCGTCGCCTACAACTCATTGCCGTCCGTGGACAAGCGACTGCCCTACTGGGTCGTGGTGCTGGACGAGTTGGCCGACATGATGATGGCGGCGGCGGCTGAGGTCGAGGGGCAGTTAGTCCGGCTGGCACAGCTTGCCAGAGCGGTTGGGATTCACCTCGTGGTCGCCACGCAACGACCGTCAGTCGATGTGGTCACCGGATTGATCAAGGCAAACTTCCCCACGCGAATCGCCTTTGCGACAACCTCACAGACAGACGCCCGGGTGATTATGGATCGAGCCGGGGCGGAGAAGCTGATGGGGCGGGGCGACATGCTGTACATGTCGTCGGACTCGATCAAGCCGCGTCGGGTGCAGGGCGCATACGTCTCGGACGCTGAGATTGAGCGCCTGATCGAGTCGTGGGCTGCACCAATTCAGGGGCAGACGGAGCGCGGGTCACTGGATGAAGTGCTGGAGGAGTTGGCTGAGGACTCGACAGCGGCTGTGACAGAAGTTGAGGCTCGAGCGGCGCAGGCAGACCTGCGGACGTTGACATCGACGTTGGAGACCGCACTGGATGCAACCGACGATGAGGAAGAGCCCGACATTGTCCTAGAGCCGCCACCGAGGGTTGTAGCGGCAACCGATCTGGACACGAGACTCGGTGAGGCAACCGAGTTGGCCCGCGATTATGAGCGCGTATCGGCGACGCTGCTGCAGCGCAGGATGCGGATCGGTCGTCCTCGAGCAGAGCGACTCATCGATCAGTTGGCGGATGCGGGCGTGATCGAGCAGTCAGATGGTGGGCGGTCTCGTCGGGTACTTGCTCGGTCGAAGTAGTGACTTGGGCTCATCGGTGCTGTTGCGCCTGAATTGACCTCGTCATTCCCGCGCTTGACGCGGGAATCTCGACAGAAGCTGCACATTCGCAGCATTCTTCACTGTTGCCCAGGTCTGCGTGCAGTCTCAGTTGTTGCGCCGTTGTAGGGGCCGCCGCGAGATACCCGCGTCAAGCGCGGGTATGACGATCCACGTTGGAGCGAGACTCCTCCGTGTGAACAGGTTCTAGCCCTCGACGGTAGTGGCTCCGGTTTCGATCAGGATTGGATCGAAGGGATCGACGGCGTCGTCGGGGAGGAAGATCATGTGATCGGAGCCGGAGTGCTGCTGGCTGGCTTCGTGACGAAGGTATTCGGGCCACTTGAACAGGTACATGCGCTCTCGGCGATTGAGTCCGCGGACTCGCCGAGCCCCCATATCGACCCAGAAGTCCGGAGTGATCCGCCGACCGACGTTGTCGCGGAGGGCCTGTGAGACGACGACCGAGCCGCCGCGCCCCTTGGCCATGATTCGCGCCGCCATGTTGACGGTTCGTCCCAGGATGTCGCCCCCAGGTCGCAGGATGACATCGCCACGATGCACACCCATCCGGACTCTGACGGGCCAGTCGGCGCCGAGGCGATCGGCGCGGATGGTGACCTGCGCCTGGATCCGGGCTGCGCAGCGCAACGCCTGCATTGGGTCGGCGAAGACGATCAGGAATCCATCCCCGGTTAGCTTGACCTCGAATCCGGCGTGACGATGCAGCTCCTCGCGCACGATGTCATTGTGTTCATCGATGATCGACTCCCACTGGAAGTCGCCGAGTCGCTCGGTCAGGTGGGTCGAGTCTTCAATGTCGGTGAACAGGACCGTGGCAGCCTCACCCTGCTGAGGCATCAGCGAGGCCGTGACGGCTCGTCCGCAGTTTGGACAGAAGGAGGAGGCGGGTGGGGGCACCTGGCCGCAAAATGCGCATGCACGAACCTCTTCCCCCTCGGCGCCACCGCCCAGCCAGGATGGCGGCGCATCAACGTTTGAGCGCCGCCAGCGTTCGTGCTCGGGTCCGTCAGCCACCAGATCACACTCTCACAACACCTGCCACAGCAGGCGCGCAGATCATAACAGCGCGAGCGTGGAAGCGTCGGTTTGACGGTACCAAGCTGCGCCTAACGCGGCAAAGAATGAGACCACTCGATCCACGGGTTAACGCTGGCGTGACACTGGCTCTTTTCGTTTGAGCGGTCGGCGACGCCGGCCGTAGGCCTGGTCGCTCCATTCCTGGAGATCTTCGCCGAGAGCCGCCTGATCGCGGCGCAACTCGACAATCTGGTCGCGGAGCGCGGCGGCTTTCTCGAACTCGAGGTCTCGGGCGGCCTGCTTCATCCGGCTCTCGAGCTCGCTGATCATCCGGGCAATCTGATCGGGCGTCATGTTCTCGGGGATCGTCGCGCCCAATCCCGCCTCGTAGCCTGGCGCATCTTCAGCGACCGCACGCATCTCGAACTCGTCGCGGACCTGGTCGGCGACGTCTGCTGCGATATCGCGGATTTCCTTGGTGATGCCGACCGGCGTGATGTTGTGCTTGAGGTTGTACTCGTGCTGCGCGGTGCGCCGGCGGTGGGTCTCGTCCATGGCTCGGCGCATCGAGTCGGTGACACGGTCGGCGTAGAGAATGGCATGCGAATTGACGTGTCGGGCGGCGCGGCCGATGGTCTGCACCATCGACCCCTCGTTGCGCAGGAAGCCTTCCTTGTCGGCGTCAAGGACTGCGACGAGAGAGACTTCGGGCAGGTCGAGACCCTCGCGCAGCAGGTTGATTCCGACCAGACAGTCGAAGACACCGAGCCTCAGGTCGCGCAGGACTTCGACACGCTGGAACGCGTCCTGCTCAGAATGCAGGTAGTAGGTGCGAATGCCGACCTCGCGCAGATAGTCGGCGAGGTCCTCGGCCATTTTCTTGGTCAGCGTCGTGACCAGCGTGCGCTCACCGCGCTCGGCGCGGGTCCTGATTTCGCTGACAAGGTCGTCAATCTGCCCGTCGGTAGACCGAACTTCGACATCAGGATCGAGCAGTCCGGTCGGGCGAATGAGCTGTTCGACGACCTGTTGCGAGTGGTTTTGCTCGTAGACAGCCGGTGTCGCGGAGACAAACACGACCTGATTGATGTGTCGCTCAAACTCGTCGATATTGAGCGGGCGGTTGTCAATCGCGGAAGGTAGCCGGAAGCCGAAATCGACCAGGGTTTGCTTGCGCGAGGTGTCACCGCCGTACATGCCTCGGACCTGCGGGATGGTCATGTGCGACTCGTCGATGAAGAGCAGCCAGTCGTCGGGGAAGTAGTCCAGCAGCGTCCAGGGCGTTGATCCAGCGGCGCGGCGTGCCAGGTGTCGTGAGTAGTTCTCGATGCCGGGGCAATAACCGGTCTCGCGCAAGGTCTCAAGGTCGTAGCGGGTTCGCTCTTCCAGTCGCGCCGCTTCGAGGATGCGGTCGTCGCGTCGCAGCTCTTCCAATCGCTGATGCAGTTCGGCCTGAATGTCTTCGACGGCGGCCGCCATGCGGTCGTCGGTGGTGACGAAGTGCTTGGCCGGATAGATGTCGACACGGTCGCGCTCGGCCAGGATCTCGCCGGTCAGCGGGTCGAGCTCGACGATCCGCTCGACCTCGTCGTCCCAGAACTGCACGCGCACAGCGAGATCTTCATACGAGGGATGAATCGTAAGTGTGTCTCCGCGAATGCGGAACTTGCCACGACTGAGCGTCATCTCGTCGCGCTCGTACTGCTGGTCGACGAGACGACGGAGGATCAGGTTTCGCGAGTACGACTTGCCCTGCTCCATGCTCAGGACCATGCCCTGATAGTCGTCGGGCTCGCCTAGACCGTAGATGCAGGAGACGGAAGCGACGATCAATACGTCGCGACGCTCGAACAGCGCCCGGGTTGCCGCGTGGCGGAGCTTGTCGATCTCCTGGTTGATGTCCGACTCCTTGGCGATGTAGGTGTCGGAGCGGGGAATGTACGCCTCGGGCTGGTAGTAGTCGTAGTAGGACACGAAGTACTCGACCGAGTTGTTGGGGAAAAAATCGCGGAACTCGGTGCAGAGCTGCGCGGCCAGCGTCTTGTTGTGAGCCAGGACGAGAGTCGGCCGGTTGAGCTGGGCGACGACGTTGGCCATGGTGAAGGTTTTGCCCGAACCGGTCACACCGAGCAGCGTCTGGGCTCGGTGTCCGGCCTCGATGCCTTCAATCAGCTTCTCGATGGCGAATGGCTGGTCGCCGGTCGGTTGATAGTCGGCGCTGAGTTCGAACGGCTTTGCGTTGCGGATCGGGGCTGAGACAGTAGTCATGGCAAAGAGCTTAGCGGGATTTCAGCACTAATGGGCTTGTTCGGGGATTCAAACTACGGCCCGGTGCCGATGTGTTCGAGCACGGCGCGCAGCAGATCTTCGGTTGTCTGCGGGGCGGTCAGATCAGGGGCGCTGAGCACGGCGGCGATCCAGCGATCCGCATCTCGGCGCGTGTAGCCGAGACCAACAAGGGCCTCGAGTGCATCGGCTGCGACCTGGTCCGTCGGCCGGACGGGTCGTTGTGCTTTAGCGTCGAAGCCTTCATCGACCAGCAAGGCTTCTTCGACGACCTTGCCCTTGAGGTCGGCGATGATCCGGTCCGCCTGCCTCGGGCCGATGCCCGGGAGTTGGGTCAGCGTGCGTCGGTCTTCGGCTTCGATCGCCTGTGCAATCGTCGAGACGGAAGCAGCCAGCGCCTGTTGCGCCTTGCCCACGCCCATCTGCGGCACGCCAATCAGTTTGCGGAAGAAGTCGCGCTCGATCGGCCGCAGAAATCCGATCAGCACCGGCACCGGAGCTCGATCAGGAACGTGGTAATGGGTATAGAGGTCGAGCGCTTCGGGTCGGTGGTCCTCCAGGGCCATCCAGACGGCGGTCGGCAGCCGCACTTCGTAGACGAGCCCCCCGGCCTCGGAGCCGGTGTCGATCTCGACGCTCTGCGTGTCATCGTGCCAGTCCAGCGCGCGTCCGCGGATGCGGGAGATCATGTCAGCTCCAGCGCAGCGTTGGCGCCGGTCATGAGGTAGTGACAGTAGGCGACGGCGAGCGCGTCGGCGGCGTCGGCCGAGGCGTCGATCTCGCTCAGCCCGAGTCTCGCGACTAGCGCATCCTTGACGGCAGTCTTCTCCGCAGATCCCAGTCCGGTCACCGCTTCCTTGACCTGACGCGGCGGATACTCGTGGACCGTCATGCCTGCCGATGCTGCCGCGATCATCGCTGCGGCCTGCGCCTGTCCAAGCATGACCGCCGTACGGACGTTTTTGTGGACAAACGGGCGCTCGATGGCGAACTCGTCAGGTTGGTGACGATTGATGACATCCTGGATTTGTCGGTTGATGTAGGTGAGACGATCCGAGAGAGGTCCGTCGGGCGCCTGAATCGTGTTCCAGCGCAACCTGGCGGTGCCATCAGAAGCGATTTCAAGGAGGCCCCATCCTGTGGCTGTGAGGCCTGGATCAACGCCGAGGATGCGAGCCATGTGTGGAGTCTACGCCTCAACCAGGGCTGCGTCGGGGAAGTCAGCGTTCGTAAACACGCGTTGGACATCGTCCAGGTCTTCGAGCGAGTCAATCAGCCGAAGCAGCCTGGCTGCTTGATCGGTGTCGACCGGCACCATGTTGGTGGCGCGCATAACGACCTCCGCCGATGCAATCGGCGCGCCAGCCTCCTCGACGGCATTGCGTGCAGATTCGAGATCAGACGGCGCAGTAATCACTTCGACCAGGCCCTCGTCGATCTCGACATCCTCCGCGCCGCCGTCGATAGCAGCCAGCATGATGTCGTCGGCGTCTCCGGATTGCTCAACGTCGACGGCGATTACGCCCTTCTGTTCGAACAGCCAAGCGACCGCACCGGCCTCGGCCATGCTCGTGCCGGCGCGGGTTAGCGTGGCACGAACCTCGGAGACGGTGCGATTACGGTTGTCAGTCAATGAGTCAATCAGCAGAGCCGCACCGCCCGGTCCATAGGCTTCGTAGCGGATCTCCTCAAGCTGCGCGCCGTCGGCGCCTCCGGTCGCGCGGTCGATGGCGCGTTGGATGTTGACATTGGGCATGTTCGAGCCGCGAGCGCGCTCGACTGCCAGTCGCAAGGCCGAGTTTTCTTCCAGCTTCGGCCCGCCAGCGCGCGCGGCGACGGAGATTTCGCGTCCGAGCTTGGTGAAGAGCTGGCCGCGCTTGGCGTCAGTGACGCCTTTCTTGCGCTTGATTTGCGCCCATTTGGAATGGCCGGCCATACTCGAACTCCTGTGCGGTCAAGTGGCTGAGGTCGGAGCACTCAGTTTACATCGCTGTCAGCGCGGGCATCCGCACGTTCGGTGGTCAGGGAATCGCGATCGCCGATCAGCGTCGAGGTGTCGGAGAGTGCGCTGTACAAGGTGAAATCGTTGTGCAGCGGCGTGACAGCGACGGCGCCGTCCATGATCGCGGCGACATCGGTATCGGGGACCACGTCGACGTCGGGCAGAAACTCCAGTTTACGGCGGGTGGAGCCGTGCTCGCCGGTGATGTCGACGACTCGCGACACGGCCATGTCCGCCATCGCTGCTACACGAACGCCCTGATACTCGGAGATATCCAAGTCTGGCACGTTCACGTTGAGCAAGTGATGTTGTCCGCTAGCTAGCAATCGTTCGGCGATGCGTCCGGCAACGATGGCCGCATCGAGCAAGTGATCATCATCGAACGACGACAATGATGCGGCGACACTGGGCAAGCCGCGCAGGTATCCCTGCATCGCGGCCATGACCGTACCGGAGTGCAGGATCTCGCGCCCGACATTCGGTCCGGGATTGACGCCGGAGACGACCATGTCGACGTGGCGAGGAGCGAAGTGACGGAGTCCATGGACAACGGCGTCGGTCGGCGTGCCGTTGACCTGCCAGGCGTCAACGCCGGGCAGTCGCGAATAGGCTCGCTCGGACTCGAGGTCGCGCCTGAGCGTGACCGCGGCTGACATGGCGGATTGGTTGAATGCGGGCGCGACGATGATCACATCGGCGAAGTGCGACACCGCCTCGGCCAGATGCCAGAGGCCGGGAGCTTCAATGCCGTCGTCGTTGGTTGCCAGAATCAGAGGTCGTTGAGTCATGGCGGGAGCGTATCAGCAGGCAGGCGACGGACTCTGCCACTCAGCGGCTGAGGGGACATCGGCAAGTGATGTCGCTTCAGCAACGCTGCGCAGCGTTGCTCGAGCGACCGCCTCGGCGGCCATGGTTCCAGTGAGTGTGAGCAGGGTGGGGATACTGGTTACATCGATGTCGCCGGTAGACAGAGTGAAGACCGTGTCGCCGTCTCCTGGGGTGAAGACGGGGCTGATTGTCCGGGCGAGGCCGGCTGAGCCCATGATCGAGATGCGCCTGGCGGTGCCCTTGTGCAGCCTGGCGTTCGTTGCGATCACGCAGAGCGTGGTGTTCGCCCCGGCGTCTTCGCTGGGCGCGGGCGCGCGGACCTGGAGGAGCGCTTCAAACTCTTCCGTGGATCTGTTGAGCAGAGCCTGCGACGAGCGTTGCATCTCGCCTTGTTGTTCGCCTCGAGGACCGGCGACGAGCGCTCCGGTGTTTGGATCGACGATGTCGCCGACGGAATTCGTCGCGACCAACGCTCCGACGGCGAGGCCGGACTCGTGGACCAGCGATGCGGTTCCGACGCCTCCCTTGAGCGACGTGTTTGGTTGGCCGCACTTGGCGACGGTACAACCGGTCCCGACGCCAACTGTTCCTTGTGCGACTGCCTCGCTTGTAGCGTTGGCTGCGGCTTCGTAGCCGCTGTCAATCGTGGGGTGGGAGTAGTTCCCGATCGGGAGATCGAAGACGACGGCCCCCATGACGATCGGCAGCGGCGGATTGTCGGGCATCAGCGGCAGTCCGACGTCCTGTTCCTGGAGGTAGCGGCGAATACCCGCTGCCGCTTCAAGTCCGAACACACTTCCGCCGGTCAGCAGCACCGCGTGGACATCCTGGATGGCGTTCTCGGCGACGGCGAGATCGGTGTCGAGCGTTCCCGGCGCTCCGCCGGGCTGAAAGACGCCTGGGCGCGCGCCGTCACGGGCAATCACGACGGTGCAGCCGGTGGCGTTGTCGCGGTCGGTGAAGTGGCCAACCTCGATCCCCGGCACATCCGTGATGGCGTCGTGAGGACCAGCCGATGTCATCGGAATCTACTCATCGTCGATCACAAGCGGCGGCTTGGGCTTGCGATTCCAGTGCAGTTGGAACACATCCGGACGCGCGTAGTGTCCAGCCGAATCGACCCAGCGTTTGGATTCGATCGTGTCTTCGAGGTCGATCTCTGCGTAGATGATCGTTTCCGTGTCCGTCACCGGTTCGACGAGGTACTTGCCGCCCGGTGCGATGATCGCGGAACCGCCCGATGCGTGCCAGAAGGGTTCCTCTCCGAACGGCGTGCCGGTCGGCAGGAGGTCGGGCGACATCGTCTCGCGTGCGACGACCACGTAGCAGGCGTTCTCGTAAGCGAGATGACGCGTCGCAGCGTCGATCACGGGATGCAGTTGATCCCAGCCCGGCCAGACCGACGCATGGACCTGGATGCCGAGCGTTGAGAGCGCGTAGCGAGCCGGCGCCATCTGGTGCTCGTAGCAGATCAGACCGCCAAGGCGTCCCACCGATGTGTCGTAGACGTCGAGGTCGGAGCCGTCGCCGTAGCCCCAGACCAGTCGCTCGGACAGGGTCGGGACCAGCTTGCGGTGTTTGCCCAGCAGCGCACCGTCGGGACCGATGTAGGCCAGCGTGTTGTAAATCGTTCCGGCGTGAGGTTCGCGCTCGTTCACGCCGATTACGACATGCGCCTCGGCAACGGCTGCAGCTTGAGCAATCTGATCCCACTCAGGTCCAGGGATGGCAATGCTGTTCTGGAACGTGTGTTGATAGCTGGCGGCGAAGGCCTGTCGGTCGGCGGCGCGTGAGTGGTAATAGGGGTAAGAGGGGATCCAGGTCTCGGGAAAGACGATCAGGCTTGCGCCCTCTCTCGCTGCTTCTTCAATCGAAGCAATGGCCTTCTCGACGCCGTGCTCCAGTGTCAGTCCGGGCGCGCGTTGGACAGCGGCAGCGAGGTACGACATGACGTTGGCCTTCCAGCCTTCCAAGGTGTCTGTCAGCGTGGATCGAGCGACCAGAGTCCGTAGCCGCCGGTGACCGGTACGACCGTCCCCGTGATGTAACTGGCTGCGTCGGAGAGCAGGAAGGCGACCGCGCCGGCGACCTCGTCGTCTGCTCCCAGACGACGCATCGCGGTGTGGGATTCGACGCGCTGCCGGTACCAGCCGGGCATCGGCTCGGTCAGCGGCGTGTCGATAAATGCCGGCGCGACGCAATTGGCGCGAATTGGCTCCTGCAGCGAATGGGCCCATTCGGCGGCGAATGTGCGAGTCATGGCTTCGACCGCAGCGCGGGTCATCGCGTAGGCGGATTGTCGCGGCAGTCCGTACTCTGCGCCGACGCTGGAGATGGTGACCACCGAGCCTCCGCGCTCGGCGTCGATCAGCCGCGCTGCGAAGTTGCGGGTGAGAAAGAAGGTGCCGCGCTGGTTGATGTTCTGGATCTGGTCGTAGTCCTCGGGCGTGATCCGTTCGCCGCGCTGCAGGATCGGTGAGATGCCAGCCACGTTGACCAGGCCGGTCAAGGGACCAATGGTGTCTTCGACGTCGTCCAGCAAGGATTCGTGATCCTCGATCGCGGCGACATCGGCTCTGAATGCCCAGGCTTTTCCGCCGTCGTTGCGAATGCCTTCCGCGACTTCTTCCACTTGCGTCATGGTTCTGGACGTGATCGCGACCTTGGCGCCCATCTGGGCAATTAGTTCGGCAGCTGCTCGACCGATGCCTCGTCCTGCGCCTGAAACCAACACCACCTGACCATCGAGAGAAAACGGAGAATGGCTCATGCTCTGCCCCATTTCTGACCTTGCTGTGGGCCTCGTTGTGGGCCCGAAGCGGTATCGGTTTGCTGCTCTTCCAATGCGAGAGTGTCGCGGACGTGAAGATACAACCAGATCAGGTCGCGGGATGCAGCCGTAATCTTGTCGATCGCGTCAATGAAGACCTCAAGCTGGGGCTCATGGATGGCCAGCGCGTGCGTCATTAGCACTCGCCGGCGTTGGTTGAGCACTACGAGCGCCACCTGATCGGGATTCATAACGCGATCGGGCAACCACTCAAGCTTGTGCGTCAGTGCCGAGGATTGACGCAGTCCGTCGGCGAGTTCGAGCAACACGCCCTGGTCGACCTTCTGTACACGTCCAATGCCATCGGCGACGGCGGTCACGGCTCCCGCGAACTGTCGCCAGTCCTTGCGCGGGATTTCGCCGCGGGCGGCTTCGACATCGGCCAGGGTTGGCAACTGGAGGTCGCGCATCAGCTCGTCGGAGGTACGGCCAGTGGTCAGGATGCGGAATGCCGCGACGGAAGGCGCGTTGAGCTCGAAGTTGGTGAATGTGGTCAGCAGGGGCTGCTCGTGTCGTCGTCGCAGGGCGACGTAAAGTGCCATCAGTTCCTGCGCTGCGTTGAGGTACTCCTCAACGATGCGCATACCGATCACCTTGCGGTCGTCGGGATCGGCGAGCGCCTGTGAACGGAACAGCGCTTCAGCAACGGTGCGATGCGCCTTGGCGCCGAACTTGGCGTAGTTGTCGAGGAAAGCGGTCTCAACCGCTTCGAGCGAGCGATCCCAACATGGAGCACAGACTCGGGTGCGCGGGTCGGAGTTGGCGAGATCAAAGTTGTCGCCGCAGTCCTCGCAGGTCGCGATCGCGACGTCATGTCGGTCGTCGGCGTCAGCCTGATAGGGCTGGCGCGGATGTGGTTCGGAGGGTTGTCGCGAGGTCATGTCCGCTTGAGGGTACCGCTCCCCACGAAGGATGGAAGGTGACGACGCCCTAAAGCCTGGTCAACAGCACGACCAGCACAGCGCTCATCAGACCGATGACGGCTGAACCGCCCAGCGCGAACATCCACTTCAGAAGCTTCATTTCCGCCTTCAGCGCCGCTACGTCCTGTAGCAGTTGCCGGAGCTGCCCTCCGTGGTCGGTTCTCAGCTCGCGTAACTCGGTCCTGAGTTCGGTCCTGAGTTCGCGCAGGTCAGACTTGGTTGCCAAGGAGAGCATGAGGCGATCGACAATGCGCTCAAGTGCTCGACGGGTAGCTCGGGCCTGCGGCGGCGGTACACCCTCGTTCACCAGATCCTGCTCGTAGTCCGTGTATGCCGATTCCGGAACGGGAGGGTCGGTTTGCGTTTCGGTCACCATGCGCTGAATCCTCTGTGGTTCATTCTATTGCTTCGGCCGAGTCGACTTGACCATTCGCGTCCGTTGACGCACCGGTTGGCACTTTGGACAGAAGTGCGTGGCTCGTCCGCCCACCACGATGCGGCGAATCGTCGTACCGCATTCGTCGCATGGCTCGTCGGTTCGTCGGAAGACCCGGACGAAGTACTGTTGCTCGCCTTCGGAGCCGTCGACATCGGTGTAATCGCGGAAGGATGCTCCGCCGTGACGGACTCCGTCCTCAAGCACTTGCCTGATTGTCGCGTGTAGCAATCGGCGCTCTGGGGGACGCAGCGAGCCGGCTGGCGCTTCGGGATTCAACCGAGCCAGGAACAGCGCCTCGTCGGCGTAGATGTTGCCGATTCCGGCGATGTTGCGCTGGTCGAGCAACGCGGCCTTGAGCGGTTGCTGCCTGCCTCGCAGCGCGTACCAGAGCGCTTCAGGTGTGAAGTGGTCAGAGAGTGGCTCCGGACCAAGTTCGGGCAGCGCCTCGGAGAGTTGGTCGACGAAATCGATGGTGCCGAACTTGCGTACGTCGACGAATCGGAGCTGATCGCCACCATCGAGATCGAAGACCGCGCGGGTGAATGATTCCTCTTCGTGGTCCGATGTCCGGAAGCGCAATGATCCGGTCATGCGCAGATGCACGACGACGACCTGGTCGTTATCGAGGTGAAGTGCGAGGTACTTGCCTCGGCGGCCGACCGTCGTGAATGCGCAGCCGATGAGCTGCGCATTGATCTCCGAGGTGGAACGTCCCCGCAGCAGTCGCTCGGCGCCGGGCATCACAGTGAATCGCGTGATACGCCGCCCGGCGATCAGCGGTTGAAGCTGACGCCGGACGGTTTCGACCTCTGGCAGCTCGGGCATGGCTGGGCGCTAGTTGCGATGCATGTAGGCGTCGGTCAGGAGCTGTCGGTCGAACCACTCGCTGCCCTTGCCCTCGGAGATCCATTCGTAGAGCGCCGCCTTGAAGATGCCCTCCATTGCCGCGACCGAGGCCAGCGCGATCCCGCCGAGGATTACACCGACGATGATCGCTGCCACCGGCGCGATGAAGACGAGGATTACCACCGGAATGGCAACGATCAGCGCCGCGATCAGATAGATGATGAAGAACGAGAAGCTGGCCGTCAGTTGCTCGCCCCAGGTGCGTCGCAGCAGACTGCCGGAATGGCGGATGGCGGTGATTGGTCCGACCCGTTCCACCACGAGAATGGGAATCACGAAGAAGGTGAGGTAGGCCCAGGCGGTCTGTAGCAGGGCAACCAGAATGATCGCGACGATGCGCATGACCCCATGGCTGTTCTCGCGAGCCATGCTCTGCAACGCCTGCAGAATGAGTCCGACGGTTCCGGTGATGATCGTCCAGCCAAGAATCGCCAGCCACATCCCGCGCACCGCACGGATGCCGGACATGACGTTAGGATCGCCACCTTCAAGCCGCTCGCGAGCAGCCGCAATCAGCGCTGCGTTGCAAAAGATGACCATGTACAGACCGCCGAAGTAGGCGGCCAGGGTGATGATCAGATCGACGATGTTGAACTCGGCCTCACCGCCGCCAAGGCGGTCGAAGGTGCCGGTCCCGGCGAACACTCCGGCGGCAATCACTCCAACGATGAGAGCGCCAATCGTGCCCATGATCGGAAAGAAGATCAGTTCGCGGTCGAGTTGCAGCACCTTCCAGGAGAGCTTTGTGATCTGCCAGGTGTTACCGATGGTGCGAAACATGAAGCGGACCTTCCGTTCAGTTATCCGTCCCTGCCCACGGCAGGCTTACCTGACACCGCATTCCCCAGTCCCCGCTATACAAAGACCCTCGAAGAACTCCCGAATCCCCTCTCCCCCCCTTGCGGGGGGAGATGTCACGGAGTGACAGAGGGGGGGCGGCGGTTGATGGCCAGATAGGGATCCCGAAACAGCGGACCCCCCTCTGCCTTCGGCATCTCCCCCGCAAGGGGGGAGAAGGGGAGCTTTCAAAGGTCTCCGTAGAGCGGGGACTGGAAATCTTGGGAACGGGCACGTCGCAAATGACTTTCACTTTTCAGGCAACTTCAATAGGTTCCAGGTCGCGCCAGTTGAGGGCGCTCTTTACTTCAATTTGCAACGGCACGATGAGGTTGAGCGACGCCGGCATGATTTCTCGCAGCAGTTGTGCCAACTGGTCGACTTCTTCTTGCGGGACTTCGAAGATCAACTCATCGTGTACCTGGAGCAGCATTCGCGACTGCAACTCTCGGTCTCTGAGCGCCTCGTCGACTTCGATCATCGCCCGCTTCATCACGTCGGCGGCGGTGCCCTGGACGGGCATGTTGACGGCCATGCGCTCGGCGGCGTTGCGCCGTTGGAAGTTGTTCGAGCGGATTTCCGGCAAGTAGCGGCGGCGTCCCAGCAGGGTTTCGGCGTAGCCCAGTTCCTTGGTCGACTCCTTGGTCTCTTCGATCCACGTTTGCACGCGCTCGAAGCGGCCAAAGTACGCGTCGATGAAGGCCTGGGCGTCCCGACGCTCCATCCCGCTCCGTTGCGACAGACCATGCGCCGACAGACCGTAGATCACGCCGAAGTTCATCATTTTGGCGACGCGACGCATTTCCGGCTGGACATCATCAATCGACACTCCGTACGCGCCAGACGCGGTCGCTGCGTGGATATCCTCGCCGTCGCGGAAGGCCGTAATCAGGCCCTCGTCCTCGGAGAGATGGGCAAGCACCCGCAGCTCGATTTGCGAATAGTCAGCCGAGACGAAGCAGACATTGTCAGTGTCCGACAACTCGTCCCACGGTCGCGCGACGAATGCAGCACGAATCTGTCGTCCTTGCTCGGTGCGGACGGGGATGTTCTGCAGGTTGGGCGACTCGGATGAGAGCCTGCCGGTGGCGGCGACGGTCTGGTTGTAGTCGGTGTGAATACGTCCCGTCGACGCATGCACTTCATCGGGCAGGGACTCCACGTATGTGCTGCGCAGCTTGGTCAGTTCTCGCCACTGCAGGACGTGATTGACGATTGGATGCGCGTCGACGAGCCGCTCTATCTGCTGGGCGTCGGTCGAATAGCCCTGCGAGGTCTTGCGAGTCTTGGGCAACCCGAGTTGATCGAAGAGCACGCCGCTGAGTTGCTTGGGCGAGCCAATATTGAACTCGTGCTGGGCATCCTCAAAGATTTGCGTTGTGACCGTCTCGATCTCGCTATTGAGCTGCTGATCGAGTTCGAGCAGGATGTCGGTGTCGAGCGTGACGCCGGCCAGTTCCATGTCTACGAGGATCGGGATTAGCGGCAACTCAAGCTCTCGATAGAGCTTCTCCATGGTCTCGTTTTCTGCGAGCTGTGGGAGCAGCAGATTGGCGAGCCGCAGCGTGATATCAGCGTCGGAGGCTGCATACTTGCCTGCGTCCGCGGCCGACACATCGACCATCGAGACTTGCTTGCGTCCCTTGCCGATCAGGTCCTCGATCGGCGTCATTTCGATACCCAGCTCGTTGAGGGCCATCGCTTTCAGACCGATCGGCGACTTGTTGAGCAGGAATGCGGCGACCATGGTGTCGTCGCGGAGTCCGCGCAAGGAGATCCCATGGCGGCGCAGGACTTTGATGTCGAACTTGGCGTTATGTAGCAACTTGGGTACGGCCGAGTTCTCAAGCACCGGCCGCAACGCCGCTTTGACCACTTCGTGGTCAAGCTGAGCCTCGTCCGTCTGATGGCCCACCGGAATGTAGCAACCGGCGCCTGCCTTGTCGGAGAGCGCGTAGCCCGCAATGTCGCAATCGATCGTGTCAATGGACGAGGTCTCCAGGTCGACGGCGAGCAGTTCTGCGTTCATCGCGCGAACGACCCACTCGCTCAGCGCGGTTTCATCGGCCACCAGGTCGTAGTCGTCGAACGGCGGCTGCTGCACACTGGGAGCCGCAGCGCCTTCATCGCCCGGGATCTGGTCGACGAGCGTGCGGAATTCAAGCTCCTCGAACTTTGCCAGGACGGCGTCGTGGCTGAAATCGGTCACATCGGCCGCGGCGACATCAAGCGCCACCGGCGCATCGTGGCGAATCGTGGCGAGGTCCTTGCTCATGAAGGCGTTGTCGCGGTCGGCGATCAGCTTCTTCTGGGTGCCAGCCGGCTTGACATCGTCGATGTGGTCGTAGATGCCCTCCACCGTGCCGAACTCGCTCAGCAGTTTGACCGCGCCGACCTTGCCGACGCCCTTGACCCCCGGGATGTTGTCCGACTTGTCGCCGACGAGCGCCTTGAAATCGATGATCTGAATCGGGTCGACCTCGTAGCGGCCACGAACAGCGTCGGGGCTGTCGTAGGCGGTGTACTCGCTCTTGAACGGGTTGTAGAGGTAGACCGAGATGTCCCTGTTGACCAGTTGCAGGAGATCGCTGTCCAACGTGCAGATCCAGGTGTCGAAACCAGCCTCGACAGCCTGGTCGGCGAGCGTACCGATCACGTCATCAGCTTCGAATCCGGGCTGCTCATAGACGGGCACAGAGAATGCCTCGGCGATCTCGCGGCAGCGCTGGATCTGCGACGGCAGGTCTTCCGGCATCGGATCGCGGTGTGCCTTGTAGTTGGGATCGATCTCACGCCGGAATACGGTGGTGTCATCGACGTCAAACGCGAATGCGGCGTGAGTTGGGTTCAGCGTGTTGAAGATGTAGAGCATCGTGGCGGTAAATCCACGCACGGCGCCTGTCGGTTCACCCGCCCTGGTCTGCAGATTGGCCCGCTGCATCGCGAAATATGCGCGGAAAATCAGCGCATACGCATCAAAGATGACGATTCGCTTAGGCGTCGAAGAATCGTTTCCTGCATCCTGAGAGAGCGACGTCATCTGGGATTGTTGGTCAGAGTCGGCAGTGTTGGTCGGCATGAATCGAGTATAGGAAGCCTCAGCGAAGACAACTTCCCGGTTGTCGTGAGATACGCTTGCGGTTGACAGTGTTCGGAATTGGGAGAAGGCACTTTGCCGGCTGATCGAATCCTGGTCCGCGGCGCGCGCGAGCATAACCTCAAGGACATTGACGTCGAGCTGCCCCGCGACCAATTGGTCGTGATTACCGGTCTCTCCGGCTCGGGCAAGTCGTCGCTGGCCTTTGACACCATCTATGCCGAGGGCCAGCGGCGTTACGTCGAGTCGCTCTCGGCCTATGCCCGCCAATTCCTGGGCCGGATGGAGAAGCCCGATGTCGATTACATCGAGGGGCTGTCGCCGGCCATCTCGATTGACCAGAAGACGGGATCTCGCAACCCGCGCTCGACGGTCGGCACGGTGACGGAGATCTACGACTACCTGCGCCTGCTGTTCGCCCGCGCCGGCCGACCCCACTGTCCAATCTGCGGCGACCCAATCGCTCAACAGACCGTGCAACAGATGGTCGATGCGGTGATGTCCCTGGGCGAGAAGCGCCGCTTGATGGTCATGGCGCCTGTCGTGCGTGACCGTAAGGGCGAGCACAAAGGTGTGATTGAGGATGCTCGAAGCCGCGGATTCGTTCGAGTCCGCGTCGATGGGGAAGTGCTGTCGCTGGACGACGAGATTGAGCTTGAGAAGAACAAGAACCATCAGATCGACGTCGTCATCGACCGCGTGGCGCTGCCCGCCGACGACGTCGACGAGGACGATCGCAACACGCTGGCCAACCGACTGGCCGAGTCGATTGAACAGGCTCTGGGTCTGGGTGACGGCATCGTGCGGATTCGCCCGCTGGATTCCGAGGAGGACTTGATCTTCTCTGAGCAGCTCGCCTGTCCGCGCGACATGTTTGCGCTGGGCGAGATTGAACCGCGTTCGTTCTCGTTCAACTCGCCGCACGGCGCATGTGCCGACTGCACAGGTCTGGGCGTGACGATGGAGGTCGATCCGCTGTTGGTGCTGCCCGATCGTTCCAAGTCGCTGGACGGCGGCGCGGTCGCTCCCTGGTCGCGCTCGACGACGCAGACCGGCTGGCACCGGCGCATGCTCGAGGCGATCTTTGAGCAGTTCAATGCCGACACCGCAGCACCGTTTGAGGACCAACCTGAAGAGTTGGTCGATGCCGTCCTGTACGGATTGCCAGAGCCGATAGTGGTTGACTTCGTCAATCATCGTGGCCGACACCGTCGCTATGAGACGCAGTTCGAGGGCGTCGTCAACAATCTCGATCGACGCTATCGCGAGACCGATTCGGATTGGTCGCGCACCGAGATCGAGCGATACATGACGGCGGTGCCCTGCTCATCCTGCGGCGGCGCTCGGCTCAAAGCGGAGTCGCTGGCGGTGCGGGTTGACGAGCGCTCCATTGTGGATGTGACACGCATGTCGGTCGCAACGGCGTCCCTCTGGGCGAATCAACTGAGTGGCGACGAGACGCCGCTGACCGCTCGCGAGATGGCGATTGCGACACAGATTCTGAAAGAGATCCGCGAGCGCCTGACATTCCTGGTGGATGTCGGACTGGACTACCTGACACTCGACCGTGGCGCGTCAACCCTCTCGGGCGGTGAGGCGCAGCGGATCCGCCTGGCGACGCAGATAGGCTCCTCCCTGATGGGCGTGCTCTATGTCTGCGATGAGCCGTCGATTGGCCTGCATCCATTGGATGACGAGCGGCTGATTCTGACGCTCAAGCGTCTGCGCGACCTGGGCAACACGGTGCTGATCGTCGAGCATGACGAGGCAACGATGCGCGCCGCGGACTACATCGTCGATATGGGTCCCGGCGCAGGAGAGGCCGGCGGGCGCGTCGTCGCTGCTGGTCCTCCGTCGGCGATCATGGATCACACAGAATCGATGACGGGCGCATATCTCAGCGGTCGACGTAGCATTCCGATGCCACCGGTTCGACGGTCCGGCAATGGCGATGTGCTGAAGGTCGTGGGCGCGACCGAACACAATCTGCGCGATATTGACGCTGAGTTCCCGCTGGGCACGTTCATCTGCGTCACGGGCGTCTCTGGGTCCGGCAAGAGCACGCTGGTCAACGACTTGCTGCACAAGTCGGCTGCCCAACAGTTGCACGGTGCTCGGCAACGGGCGGGAGCGATGCGCGGCTTGCAGGGCCTGGACTCGATTGACAAGGTGATTGACATCGACCAGTCGCCGATTGGCCGCACGCCGCGGTCGAATCCCGCGACGTACACGGGCCTGTTCACGCCAGTGCGCGACCTCTTTGCCTCTGTGCCGGAGTCGCGAATGCGCGGCTACAAGCCGGGGCGATTCTCATTCAACGTCAAGGGCGGCCGCTGCGAGGCCTGCAAGGGTGACGGCTACAACACGATCGAAATGCAGTTCCTGCCCGATGTGACCGTGCCCTGTGAGGTCTGTCACGGCGACCGATACAACCGCGAAGCGTTGGAGATCCGCTACAAGAACTGCACCATCGCCGATGTGTTGAACATGACCGTTGACGAAGCGGCCGTGCTGTTCGACGCCAATCCGACGGTCTCACGCAAGCTGCGCACCTTGCAGGCGGTGGGCCTGGGCTACATCAAGCTGGGACAGCCTGCGACCACGCTCTCGGGCGGCGAGGCGCAGCGGATCAAGCTCTCGACTGAGCTGTCGAAGCGCTCTACGGGCCGAACACTGTATCTGCTCGACGAGCCGACAACCGGCCTGTCGTTTTTCGATGTCGAGGCGCTGCTGCAGGTCCTGCAACAGCTCGTGGACGGCGGCAACACTGTCGTCGTGATCGAACATCATCTGGACGTGATCAAGAACGCGGACTGGATCATCGACCTTGGACCACTGGGCGGCGACCGCGGCGGACGCGTCGTGGCGGAGGGCACACCAGAGCATGTGGCGCTGGTGGAAGGCTCGTTTACAGGTCGATTTCTGCGCGATGTACTGTCCCTGCATGGTTGGCGCGCGCCCGCCGACGCGGTCGCTGCCTCGTAGAATTTGCCTCTGGTCAAGAGGCCGTTCTCGCGGATAAATGTCAGTGTTTGCAGCAAACTCATCTGGCTATTGCGAAGAGGGGAATGCCGTCCTATAAGTAGTGTGGTAGTCGCGAAAACGTCGGTGGCGGCGTCGCGCAGGTTGAGTGGACGAGAGGATAGATTCATGACCTACGTAATCGCTGAGCCATGCATCGACGTGAAGGACCAGTCCTGTGTCGAGGTCTGTCCAGTGGACTGCATTCACGCAGATGATGACGACCGCATGCTCTACATCTCGCCGGACGAGTGCATCGACTGTGGCGCCTGCGAACCGGCCTGCCCGGTGACCGCCATCTTCTCCGAGGACGACGTGCCGGACGAGTGGCAGGCCTTCACCGAGATCAACGCCGAGTGGTTCGACGACCCGGACGGGGCTCGCTCAAAGGTGGCCGAACTCGCCCCATAGCTCCGGCAATTCCGTCGATCAGGCCGCAAGACGCTGCCGCTGGGGCCGGAACGAATGGCGCTTCCAAATCCCTGCAGCGGCAGCGTTTTGTTGTGTCCGTAGCCAACAGACCTCCCCCGTTGGGGGAGGTGCCGAAGGCGGAGGGGGCCCGCCCGCCAATTGCACGTCCGCACCGGAGTTCACGACGTGACATCATGACGGCTGCTCAACAGAAGGCGCGCACGTAAGTCTGCTCAGTGCGACTAGGCTCTTACCCCCTCTCCCTCTGGGAGAGGGCCGGGGTGAGGGTTCCCCGTCACATCAATCTGTTGGGAGTCGCTGTTTGCGGGTTCCGGCCCTCACCCTAACCCTCTCCCAAAGGGAGAGGGGACCCGAAGAAGGCGGCCGGTGTCTGACACGCAGCTCCCCCAAAGGGGGAGCCCGTTAGAACCCCAACCGATCCCGGAGCACATCTACCAGCTCGTCGATCCTGACGCGTACTTGCTCCTGCGTGTCGCGATCCCTGATCGTGACTGAGTCGTCTTCCAAGGAATCGAAGTCGACCGTGACGCAGAGCGGCGTGCCGATTTCGTCCTGGCGGCGGTAGCGACGACCGATTGATTGGGTGTCGTCGTACTGCGTCGTCCAGAATGGGCGGACTTTGGACCACACGTCGTGTGCGAGGTTGGCCACGGGCTCCTTGCGCGAGAGCGGCAGCACCGCGACGGTCACCGGCGCAACCTTGGGATGGAAGGCAAGGACGGTGCGGTCGTTGCCCTTTTCGTCGGGTGTGACGGTGTAGGCGTCGCAGAGCAGTGCCAGCATGATTCTGTCGACGCCAGCAGCCGGCTCGATTACGTGTGGGACGATGTGCTCGTTGGTCTGCGGATCGAAGTACTCGAGCCGCTTTCCCGAGGACTCGCTGTGCTGCGTCAGGTCGAAGTCGGTGCGATTGGCGATGCCCTCAAGCTCGTCCCAACCCCACGGATACTTGTACTGCAGGTCGGTTGTACCGGCCGAATAGTGCGAGAGCTTCTCGGTCGGGTGGACATCGCGGCGGATGTTCTCGGGATTGACGCCCAAGTCGGTGTACCACTGCTCGCGGAGATCGATCCAGCGCTGGTACCACTCGTCGGACTCGTCGGGCGCGACGAAGAACTCCATCTCCATCTGCTCGAACTCCCGCGTGCGGAAGATGAAGTTGCCCAGCGTAATCTCGTTGCGGAACGACTTGCCCTGCTGCGCGATGCCAAACGGCAAGCGCCGCCGAGTCGAGGTGAGGACGTTCTCGAAGTTGATGAAAATGCCCTGCGCCGTTTCGGGTCGGAGATAAGCCTCGGAGCCTTCCTCGGCGACCGGGCCGACCTGGGTGCGGAACATCAGGTTGAACTCGCGGGCTTCCGTGAACGATTCGGATGCGCCACAAGTCGGGCAGTCGGGGCCTTCGAGATGGTCCGCTCGGAAGCGACCCTTACATTCGAGGCAGTCGACCATTGGATCGTGGAAGTTCTGGACGTGTCCTGAGGCCTCCCAGACGCGTGGCGACTGGATGATCGCCGAGTCAAGGCCAACCACGTCGGAGCGCTCACGCACGGTAGAGCGCCACCAGAGGTCCTTCACATTGCGCTTCAGTTCAACGCCGAGCGGCCCGTAATCGTAGGTCGAACCGAATCCGCCGTAGATCTCGGAAGCGGGAAAGACAAAACCGCGCTGCTTACAGAGCGAGACGAGGGTGTCGAGCGAGACGTCGGTTGAGTCAGTCGAAGTGGACATGGGCGCGCCTTCCTGGAGGGGCTATCGGCGGTCGTATGGTGATAGTGAAGTCAGCGTATGGGGGAGGCGTCTTATGAGGTTTCTGATCGGTCTGTTGCTGGGACTACTGCTCGGCGCGGTGTTGACCATCCTGGCGACCGGGAACGCTGGTCAAGCGCTCATGGAGCAGATTCGAGAGCAATCGGAGCGAGAGCGGGCCAGCCGCTCAAGTGGCGAATCAACGAACGACTAGAGCGGCAAAACGATCGTTCCTCGCCCCCGCAAATATTGATGCATGACTCCCAAAGTCCCATCTCCCCCCTTGCGGGGGAGATGTCACGGAGTGACTGGGGGGCGGCGGGTGACTTCCATTAGGGGCGACAGGCAAGGAGCCCCCCTCTGCCTGCGGCATCTCCCCCCCGGAGGGGGGAGAAAATGAAACCTGAGCCGTCTCCAAAGAGCTCCTAGAGGAACAGCGGACCGAAGACCACGGCGACGATCGACATCAGCTTGAGCAGGATGTTGAGCGACGGTCCGGAGGTGTCCTTGAACGGGTCTCCGACCGTGTCGCCAACGACTGCGGCCGAGTGGGCGTCGGAGCCCTTGCCGCCGTAGTGGCCCTCTTCGATGTACTTCTTGGCGTTGTCCCAGGCGCCGCCGGCGTTGGCCATCATCAGGGCCAACATCGCGCCAGCCGCGATCGAGCCAATCAGCAGGCCACCAAGCGCCTCGGCCGAGATCACTGCGCCGACGAAGATCGGCACGATCACGGCGATCAGACCAGGGATGATCATCTCTCTCAACGCGCCGTCGGTGGAGATGGAAATCGCCCGCTCGTAGTCGGGATCCTGGGTGCCGTCCATGATGCCGGGCATCTCACGGAACTGGCGTCGAACTTCCTGGACCATCGACTCGGCAGCCCGTCCGACCGCGCCCATCGAGAGCGCCGAGAACACGAACGGCATTAGCGCGCCGATCAGCAGACCGATCAGCACCTTGTAGTCGAGCAGGTTGAACGTGGCGGATTCGATGTCGCCCCACACGGTGATGGCGTAGGTGGCCAGCAGCGCCAGCGCGGTTAGAGCGGCGGAACCGATGGCGAAGCCTTTGCCGGTCGCCGCTGTGGTGTTGCCAAGCTGGTCGAGCGCATCGGTGCGCTCGCGGACCTCAGGATCGAGACCAGCCTGTTCGGCAATGCCGCCGGCGTTGTCAGCAACCGGGCCGTAGGCGTCGGTCGCGAGCGTCACGCCCAGCGGTGCGAGCATGCCAACCGCGGCCAGAGCGATGGCGTAGAACTCGCCGAGCTCGTAGGCAATGACAATCGCCACGACAATCGTGATGAGTGGGATCAGCGTGGACATCATGCCCAGGCTGAGACCGCCGATGATGATCGGTCCGGTGCCGGACTCGGCCTGCGCGCTGAGATTGACGGTTGGTGAGTAGCGCTTGCCAAGAAGGTTGAAACCCTCAGTCGAGGTGTAACCCTCGGTCACAGTGCCAATGATCTGTCCGGCGATCAGTCCAACGAGGATGGCAAAGAAGAAATTCCACTTGCTGCCGTCGAGGGAGTCGAGGTCGAGCATCGCAATCGCGACGATGGCGCCAACGAGTACGAGTCCTGACGCGCCAAAGACGCCGGCTCGGAGTGCCCAGAGCAGGCGTCCCTGGTCGGCTTGCTCGCCCGTGCGAACGAAGAACGTTCCGATGACTGCGGAGATGATCCCGATGCCGGCAATCAGCATCGGGAGCACGACCAGACCGTCGTCCCATTCCAGAGCGACATTTGCGGCCAATACTGTGGCTGCGAGGGCCATGGTGGCAACCATTGAGCCGACGTAGGACTCGAACAGGTCGGCGCCCATGCCGGCGACATCGCCAACGTTGTCGCCAACGTTGTCGGCGATCGTTGCGGGGTTGCGCGGGTCGTCCTCGGGGATGCCTGCTTCGACTTTGCCGACGAGGTCGGCGCCGACATCGGCGGCCTTGGTGAAGATGCCTCCACCGACACGGGCGAAGAGCGCGATCGAGGATGCGCCGAACGCAAAGCCGGCCAGCGGAGTCACGCTTTGCCAGATCAAGTACATGATGACCAGGCCGAGCAAGCCGAGGCCCACCACGGTCATACCCATCACGGTGCCTGAGCCGAAAGCCACGCGCAGCGCAGGATTGAGGCCTTCGCGCGCTTTGGCTGCGGTGCGCACGTTGGCGCGCACGGCGATCAGCATGCCGGCGTATCCGGCTGAGGCAGAGAGCACTGCACCGACGATGTAGGAGATCGCCGTCGACGACCATGGGCCGTCGCCACCGAAGCTGCCACCGAACTTGTCGAGCACATCGAGGTCAATGAAGATCAACAGGACCACGAAGACGACCGCGACGAAGCCAGCCAAGAAAGTGTACTCGCGTTTGAGGAACGTCGACGCGCCAGCCTGGATGGCTCGCGCGATGGTTTTCATCACGTCGTTGCCCTCATCGACGGCCATGACGTCGCGCACACGCACGGCCGCGAAGACCAGCGCCACGACGGCGGCGATGATGGCGAAGATCAGGATTTCCATGCAGTTCCTCTCAGGTGCAACTCAGCCCATGCGGATACCGGTACAAACGAGCAAAACGCCCGGATGATGACAGGCGGACAGACAGCCCGCCAATCGGCAGGCTATCGCTCCCCTTATGGCACGGCAATTCAAGTGTTTTACATGCCCGAAGTCCAGCAGCCGCCCGTTCGCTGTAGCTCACCCATGAACAGATCACCTTCCCGTCAAACCGGCGCTCCGTCGCGGAGCCTGCCCCCGGCCTGAACGGGGGTCTCTCGACGCGCCCAGCACGAAGGCAAGGAGCGACTCAGTCCTGCTCGTTTAGATCCGGAATCCTGCGTCAAGCGGTCCCGCGTTCCCCGCTCCCCCTTGCAGGGGGAGCTGCCGAAGGCTGAGGGGGTCCCGCTTCCCATTGACGAGACCGCTAGGCAATCAGCCATCACTTCACTACCTGATGTGAACAGATCCTGGTAGCGCCAAGCCGGCGCTTAGCCAGAGACACAACCGTTGTTCCGGAAGCAGCGAGATTCCCGCGTCGGAGCGCGGGAATGACGGAGATGTTCAATCGCGCGATGTCACGATGACGGGGCCCTACAAGTCCTTGACCGGATCGGGCAAGTCACCATCTCTGGCGGCATCGATCATTTGCTTGGCTTCGGCTGGCATCTCGACGCCCATCTGGTCGAATCGCTCTTCCGCCCAACGACCGATCTGCCGAGGATCGCGGTAGGCGTCGGGACCGGCGCCGGGACCAGGTGTGCCATATTGTTCCAGCACCTGCGATTCGGTCTTCGGTGTGGCGAACCGGGAGATCACCCGTTCCATGTCGTCCGATGGACAGGACTCACAGGCAGGCACAACGGCACGCTCCAACGACCGATGGAACTGCTCCTGGATGTGGCCGCACTGCTGACAGCGGTATTCATAGATCGGCAAGTGAGGCCTCCTCCAACTGGAAAAGTGAACTAGGCAAGGTCGGCCGGCAGCTCCGGCGACGCGCCGGCGGACTCGCGCCAGGCAGCCACCGATTCCGGGTCGTCGGCGTCGACGTCGTCGAGCGTGTCGAACCCGGGGAAGGTCAGCTCCGTCTTCGAGCGAAACCTCGAGAATCGGGTCTGCAGGTTGCCGCCGCGACACTCCGGACAGCCGGGCAACGGGTCGGCCTCCGAGCGGACGCGACGCTGGAAGACCTCGACGGTCCGGGCGCAATCGGAACAGTAATACTCGTAGATCGGCATAATCAGTTAGCCAACTCCAGCGTTGTCATCAGCTTAGTCGTCAACCGGGCCATCTTCGATGGCGTCCTCAATGTGGGCCACAACGACGAGTTTGCCCTTGCGATCCGGCGCCACGACCATGACATCTACGCGGATATCGATCTCGCTCTCCTGCTCCGACATCAGGCCGTGAGCGAGTCGCCGAAGCTGCTGTTGTTTGCGCGGACCGACCGATTGCGCCGCCTCAACCACATAGCGCCGGTCGCTGCGGCTGCGCACTTCAATGATCACATGCGTGCCTTCGGGGTCCAGCGCGATGATGTCCGCCTCGCCCCAGCGCCTGCGATAGTTGCGCTCAACGATTCGGTAGCCACGCGCCTCAAGGTAGACGGCGGCCAGTTCCTCACCGGCAGCGCCGAGCGCATGTCGTCGATCCAGGGGTCGGTCAGGAGGCGGCGGCATCGAAGGTGAATTGCGGTTGACTGAGCGCGGCAACGGGTGCGAACGATTGTCGATGTTCGGGACAGGGACCCATGCCTTGTAACGCCCGCAAATGCTCGGCTGAGCCATATCCCTTGTGCCTGGCAAAGCCGTATCCGGGATATCGGCTGTCTAGCTCGATCATCCAATCGTCGCGAGCGGTCTTGGCGATGATCGACGCGGCGGCAATCGAGGACACTTTCGCGTCTCCTTTGATGATCATCTCGGTCGGATATGCGAGCCGTAGATCGTCGCGACCATCCGCGAGGACGACATCAGGCGGCTCGTCAAGCTGTTCGATCGTGCGCCGAAACGCCAGGCGCAGGGCAGCGGTGAGTCCCAGACTGTCCAACTCGACCGCATGCACCCAGCCGATTGCCCAGCAGAGGGACTCTTCGCGAATCAAGGGAGCGAGTCGCTGTCGTTGCTTCGCAGTGAGCTGCTTACTGTCGCGCAGCTCGGACAACCACGTCGGTCTGTTATCCAACGGCAATGAGACTCCAGCAGTCACGATCGGCCCGGCCAGCGGCCCGCGTCCGACCTCATCGACACCCACGATGACCCGAGCGCCGTTGCGCCTGTGATGCATTTCTCGTCGTCGTGTCGGACGTTGTGCGGTCACGTCGCGAGGGTAAGGCAGTGTGTTATGTCGTGCGAGTTCGCAAGTCGGAATGATGTTGGAGTTGAACTGCCGCGGACACGTGAACCTGCAACTTCGGTCGGACTCAACGTGCGGAGAACCAGTCGACCTGACGTTTCGAGACGTGGGCGGCGATATAGCGGGCGATCCTGAAATTGACTTACACCTGACCTTGATCTATCCGGCGTTGCGATATGCTCAAAACTGTATGAACAGGTAACCGGCGCAGCCGTCGGTGGATGGTCTGCGCTGCTTTTGAGGGACGGCGTCGATGGGTGGCTCACGATTCAAGCGCAGTTTTCTGATCTACCTCCTGATCTTCGTGGTGTTGATCGTGGTGGTGTTTTCCGTCTTCCCTCGGGGCGGCGGCTCGAATGAGATCCCGCTGGCGGGCGGCACGGAGTCGTTGCTTGATCGGATCGAGAACCAGGCCGCGCTGATCGAGACGATCAAGGTCTCCTCGTCGAGGGTCGTACTCGACTATCGCGACGGCGCCGAATCGTTCCAGACAAACGTGCCGGAGACCGGGTTCGACTTCTTCGAGTTCCTCTCCCGAGAGGGTGTTGATGTCGGCGGACAGGGATTCCCTGACGTTGAAGTCGGGTCGGGCGGCGGCTTTGGCTCGACCATCGCTAGCGTGTTCTTCAACCTGCTCCCCTTCCTGCTGATTTTCGGTCTGATCTTCTTCTTCCTACGACAGGCGCAGGGGCAAGGCTCACAGGCGATGTCGTTCGGCAAGAGCAAGGCACGCCTGGTCACAGCCAATCGCCCCTCAGTCACCTTCAACGACGTGGCCGGCTGCGACGAAGCCAAGGAAGAGCTGCAAGAGGTCGTTGAGTTCCTCCAGTTCCCCGAGCGCTTCGCCTCACTCGGTGCGCGGATTCCTCGCGGCGTGCTGCTGGTTGGCCCTCCTGGCACCGGCAAGACGCTGATCGCCCGAGCCGTCGCCGGCGAAGCTGGCGTGCCCTTCTTCTCGATTTCCGGGTCCGAGTTCGTTGAGATGTTTGTCGGCGTCGGCGCCAGTCGCGTGCGCGACCTCTTCGAGCAGGCCAAGCGCAACGCGCCCTGCATTGTCTTCGTCGACGAGATCGACGCCGTCGGACGCCAGCGCGGCGCCGGTGTCGGCGGCTCGCATGACGAGCGCGAACAGACCCTGAACCAGATCCTGGTCGAGATGGACGGATTCGACACCAACTCCAACGTGATCGTTGTCGCAGCGACCAACCGGCCCGATATCCTCGACCCGGCCCTGCTGCGACCTGGCCGATTCGACCGTCGCGTCGTCCTGGACGCACCCGATGTCAAGGGTCGGCAAGCGATTCTCGATGTCCACGTGCGCGGTAAGCCGCTGGCCGAAGAGGTCGACCTGCGCACAATCGCCAAAGAGACTCCCGGGTTCTCCGGAGCCGAACTGGCCAACCTGCTCAACGAGGCGGCGATTCTCGCTGCACGCCGGCAGAAGAAGCACATCACGCAGGCCGAAGTCGAAGAGGCTGTCGACCGCGTGATGGCCGGTCCGGAGCGCAAGTCCCGGTTGCTGGTCGGGCGCGAGAAGGAAATCGTGGCGTTCCACGAAGCGGGTCACGCGCTCGTTGCCTCGCACATTCCCGGACACGATCCCGTACACAAGGTGACCATCGTCCCGCGCGGCATGGCCGGTGGATACACCCGCTACCTGCCCGAGTCGGAGCACCGGCTGGCCGGCAAGTCCTACTACGAGGGCTTTATGTCGTCGGCGCTGGGCGGCCACGCCGCCGAGGAGATCGTCTTCGGCGAAATGACGACCGGCGCACACGACGACCTGAGCAAGGTCACGCAGATCGCCCGTGCGATGATCACGCAGTGGGGCATGTCCGAACGCCTGGGAGCTCGCACGTTCGGCAAGAAGGAATCGATGGTCTTCCTCGGCCGCGACATTTCCGAGCAGCGCGACTACTCCGAAATGGTTGCGGAGCAGATTGATGAAGAACTGCGCGAGATCATCGATCGTGCGCGTGATCGGGCACGGACGATCCTTAGACGCAATCGCGAGCAATTGGATCTGCTGGCGACGCGGCTGATGGATATCGAAACGCTCGAGGGCGACGACCTGCGCGCCATCCTGGCCTGGCAACCAGGTCAGGCAGTGCCCAAGCCGACGCCTCCACCTCCGGCGCCTGAGCCAACCGCACCACCACCTACCTCTTCCGACGGAGAAACCGGCGAGGAACGTGAGCCGCTGATGCCGCCGAAGCCGGGCCTTGCCTGGGGCGGCAACCAGAATCGGAGCTCCCTCGATTAGTTGCGATAGTCGCGCCGGGTCAGCTCTGCGAGTCAGCTCAGCGCGATTTGTTCGTTAGTCGCTTGACGCCTGACAGCGGCTGGCTAGGCTAGATACTTCAGGAATAACGATCCGATCACCTTGAGATCGATGCGAGACAGCTATGCCCACTGATGTGTCCGACGTGTACGCCGTGATTCGCAGCGGCGGAAAACAATACCGGGTGTCGCCCGGCCAGCGAATCAAGCTGGAACGCCTCGACGGCGATGCGGGCGATCAGGTGACGTTCGACGATGTCCTGCTGGTCAACGGCGAAGGCGAACTGGCGATCGGCTCTCCCATTGTCGAGTCTGCCAGTGTCACCGGCGAGATCCTTGAGCAGGGACGCGGTCGGAAGATCACCGTCTTCAAGTACAAGAACAAGACTCGGTATCGCCGAGTTCGCGGACATCGGCAGTTGCAGACCTCGGTGCTGGTCAATGCCGTCAACCTGGGCGACCAGAGCTGGACCGCTCCAGAACGGGTACAACCAGAGGCTCCGGCAGCGATTGCAGCCACTGACGAGACGGCTGATGAAGCTGCCGACGTTCCGGCAGCATCCGCCGAGACTGAAGACTCAGAAGAGTAGGGAGAGCGCCATGGCTCACAAGAAAGGCGTTGGCTCGTCGCGTAACGGTCGCGACAGCAATGCGAAGCGGCTCGGCGTCAAACTGTTCGACGGCGAGGTCGTGCGCACCGGCGGCATCATCGTCCGTCAGCGCGGCACTCGCATCCACGCGGGCGACAATGTCGGCGTCGGTCGCGATCACACCTTGTTCGCCCTGTCCGACGGCAAAGTGAAGTTCGCACCCTACGCACGCGGACGACGCAAGAAGGTCTCGGTGATCCCTGCCGAGCTCGAGGAGGTGGGCGCGTGAAGGCTGAAATCCATCCCGAATACGTCGACGCGACGATCACCTGCGGCTGCGGACACTCCTGGGAGACTCGCGCCACCAAGTCCGAAATCCGGATCGAGATCTGTTCGACATGTCACCCGTTCTTCACCGGCGAACAGCGAATCGTCGACACCGCCGGCCGCGTTGAAAGATTCCGCCGCCGCTACGGCATGCTGGACGAAGAAAACTAACGCGCCCTGACCGCCTCTGGCCGGAACCTCACTTGACCGCTCAGCTAGGGATAGAGTGGCGTATCTTCCGCGACCGCCGGCGTCGCAGACGGAACTTCGTGGGTGGTCACGTCGAGACGCAGGCCAATCGCCCCGAGCGCGGAGTCCATCTGCTCGAGTCTTGAGCTGTGCTGGACATTGAGCACACGGTCGACTTGCGGCAGGTGCCAGCCCAATCGCCGAGCCAACTCAGCCTTGCCGACTCCTCGATCTCGCATGCCCTGGTAGAGCATCACTTTGACCGCCGTCAACGTGGGCAACGTTGCGTAGACGGAGCCGGTCGATGGTGACGGGATGTCCAGGCGGCTGTGCATCCGGGCGGCGACTGCTTCCTCAAGCGCATCCACCGCCCGCGCGAGCGCCTCTTCGCGATCCTCACCAAACGTGGTCAACTCTGGAAAATCTGGCGAAGTGACGAGCAGCGTGTCCCCATCCTCTTCGAGGATGAGCGGATAGGAGAGCATCATTTCAGATCCAAATCCTTCTTGATCTTCGCTACCAGTCCAGGACCCAGCTCTTTGCGTGCGCCGTGCATGGGCAATTGACTGGTGCAAAGACCCCGTCGGACGGTCATGTGGCCGCTCCCGCCCTTGTGAGTGTGGAAGGTGCAACCCCGTTTCTGGAGCCAGCGGCGAAGCTCCGAGGTATTCACAGGCACACCTTAGTCAACACAACTGTTGATGTCAACATATCTGTTGACTTCTCGACACTCTCGCTGAACAAGTTTGGGCTCAGTCCTCGGCGAGGTCGCGGTAGAAGCAGGAACGCTCGCCCGTGTGGCAGGTCGGGCCGTGCGGGACGGCGCGGACCAACAGCGCATCGACGTCACAGTCCTTGCGAATGCTGACCAACTCGAGCACGTTGCCGCTGGTCTCGCCCTTGGTCCAGTACTCCTGGCGGCTGCGACTCCAGAACGTCACGAGCTGCTTGTCCAGGGTCATCTGCACTGACGCCGCATTCATGTAACCCAGCATCAGGATGTCGTTGCTCGCGTCATCCTGGACGATGGCCGGGATCAGGCCGTCAGCGTCGTACTTCAGCTCGGGCACGTCGCTGATAGGAGATTCAGAGGACGTCGTCATAGTCCGCGTGTTCCATTCGGATGGGGATGCCGGCGGCCTGCATTTGCCGTTTGACATCCATGATCGGGTGGGTGCCAAAGTGAAAGATCGAGGCGGCCAGTACGGCGTCTGCATTGCCATCCGTGATCGCATCGATCATATGTTGCGCGTTCCCGGCACCACCCGAGGCGATCACCGGCACGCTGACGGCATCCGACACTGCTCGAGTCAAAGAAAGGTCATATCCGTCCTGGTGACCGTCGGTGTTCATCGAGGTCAGCATGATCTCGCCCGCACCGCGTTCGACCACTTCCTGGGCCCACGCGACCGCATCCATTCCGGTCGGCCGTCGGCCTCCATGGGTGTAAACCTGCATCGAGCCGTCGGCTTCCGTCCGTGCGTCGATTGCGACGACGATGCATTGTGAACCGAAGCGATGCGCGCCCTCGGAGATCAACTCTGGACGCTCAACGGCGGCGGTGTTGATCGTGATCTTGTCCGCGCCCGACTCAAGCATCAAGCGCATGTCATCATCGGAGCGCAGTCCGCCGCCCACGGTGAACGGGATAAACACGCGGTCGGCCGTGTGACGAACCATGTCGACGACCGTGTTGCGATCCTCATGCGAGGCGGTGATATCGAGGAAGACCAACTCGTCAATGCCCTCGTGGTCATAGAGCGCCGCCAGCTCGACCGGGTCGCCCGCATCACGCAACTCAACGAATGAGATCCCCTTGACCACCCGGCCGGCGTCCACATCGAAGCAGGCGATGATCCGTTTCGTCAGCATGTCCGCTCGCGTATTCCCGCTTCCGCTGCCTCGAATGCTTCGGACAGTCGCAGCCGCCCGTCGTAGATCGCTCGCCCCAGCACGACTCCGGCTGCGCCGTTGGCGGCGAGGCGGCGGATTTGCATCGGATGCGCAATCCCGCCGGCGGCGATCACCGGCGATCGGGCGACCCCGGCTACGCGGGCGAACTCAGCCTCATCGTGGCCGCCGAGCATCCCGTCGGAGGCGATGTCTGTGTAGATAAATCGTCGCACACCGAGATCTTCAAGCTGCGGAATCAGGGCGACGGCAGGTAGCTCCGATGCCTCGGTCCAACCGTTGAGCGCGACCCGTCCGCCCTTGGCGTCGACTGACACGGTCAACGCATCGCCACAGAGCTCGACCGCATTTTGAAGGAACCCACGGTCGGTGACGGCGGCCGTTCCGATAATGATCCGCGACACACCCGCATCGATGTAGCGGCGAACCGTGTCGAGATTGCGTATGCCTCCGCCAACTTGCAGCGGTTTGCCCAGAGCCGCGATCCGCTCGACGAACTCCGCGTTAGCCGCGTGACCCTCGCGAGCGCCGTCCAGATCGATCACATGCAACATCTCGGCGCCTTCGTCGATCCAGCGCCGCGCCGGCGCAGTCGGATCGTCGTCGAAGACGGTCTCGCGTTCGTAGTCGCCCTGGACCAGACGGACGCAGCGTCCGCCGCGGATATCGATCGCGGGCAACACGTCAATCATGTTGGGCGTCATCTCGATACTCCATTTCCGGAGTGCTCGAGCAGGAAGTTGCGATAGATCCGCAAACCGTAAGCGCCGCTCTTCTCCGGGTGGAACTGAGTCGCCGCCAGCTTCCCGCGTTCCACGACCGCTGTGACGTCGGTGCCGTAGTCGGCGACCGCCACGACATCTTCGGGCTGCGCCATGTCGCAGAAGTAGGAGTGGACGAAATAGAAGTGCGAGCCATCGGGAATGCCGTCGAAGAGCGGCGTCCGACGCCGTTGATCGACCCGATTCCAACCCATGTGCGGAATCTTGCGGCCCTCCGGCAGACGAACGACGCGGCCTTCGAGTACATCGAGGCAAGGATGCTCGCCGCCCTCTTCCGAGACGGTCATCAACGCCTGCAGTCCCATGCAGACGCCAAGGAACGGACGGTCGGCGGCGATGTATTCGCGGATTGGCTCAATCAGGCGCAACTCGCGCAGATTGTGCATCGTGTCCGCAGCCGCGCCCACGCCGGGCAGAATCACCACATCCGCTTCGTCCATTGCAGCCGCGACAGACGCCACTTCAGGCTTCGCGCCAACACGCTCGACGGCGCGGACGACCGAGCGCAGGTTACCCGCGCCATAGTCGAGGATGATTACGTCAAGGTCGGCCAGCTCAGGATCGCTCACGGGCTGAGCGTATCAGTAGGATTGGCCCGCTTTCCCTTTCTATAGTGAACTCGATGTCAACTCCACGGGCCTCCGGCGACGCTGAACAGATCACAGCCCGCGACCGGGTCGAGCAACTGCGCGCCGAGATCCTGCGACACAACCATCTCTACCACGCACAGAATTCGCCCGAGATCAGCGACGCCGATTTCGACGCCCTGTTCGCCGAGCTGCAACGCCTGGAAGCGGACTTTCCCGAACTGGCGTCGAGCGATAGCCCCACCCAGACAGTCGGCGCTCCGCCGGGCCGCACGTTTGCCGTCGTGGAGCATCGCCGACGCATGCTCTCGTTGGGCAACGCATTTGACGCCGAGGAACTTCGCGGCTGGCAACAGCGAGCCGCCGATTTGTTGGACCGCGAGGAATGGGCATTCGTCACCGAGCCCAAGATCGACGGCCTCGCCATTGCCCTCGTCTACGAACGAGGCCGCCTGGTCCAGGCCGCCACACGCGGCGACGGTCGCGCCGGCGAAGATGTCACCGCCAATCTCCGAGCGATCGAGGCTGTGCCTAACGAACTGGAGGGCGACCCTCCACCCTTGTTCGAGGTCCGCGGCGAGGTCTACATGCCCAAGGCAGGCTTCGACGCGATGAACGCGGAAATCGCCCTCGCCAACGAAGAGCGCCTCGCCGAGGGTCGCGCCGCGCTCACGCTCTACGCCAACCCCCGCAACGCGGCTGCCGGCTCAGTCAGGCAGAAGGATGCTTCGGTAACCGCGACCCGACCGCTCAACATCGGCATATACCAACTCGGCTGGTGCGACGAGGCCATCACCCCCGACACGCACTGGGAGACACTCGGTTGGCTATCTGAGTTCGGCTTCCTAACCACGCCTGAGGCAGCGCGGCATGATGACATTGACAACGCGCTGACCGCCTGCGAACGGTGGACCGAGCGACGGGACACGCAGGCCTTTGAGATGGACGGCGTGGTCGTCAAGGTCGATGATCTGGGACTGCAGGCCGACCTCGGCATCGTCGGACGCGAGCCGCGCTGGGCGATCGCCTGGAAGTTCCCGCCGCAGGAGGCATCGACGGTCGTCGAGCGAATCCTGGTCAATGTCGGTCGCACCGGCACCATCAATCCTTACGCCCGCTTGAGACCCGTCCGAGTCGGCGGCGTCCAGGTAACCAACGCGACGCTGCACAATCTCGACGATATCCACCGCAAGGACATCCGCGAGGGCGACACGGTCGTCATCCGACGAGCGGGCGAGGTAATCCCGCAGGTCGTCCGACCGGTGCTCGAGCGCCGCCCCGAATCCTCGGTTCCCTGGACGATGCCAGCCACCTGTCCTGTCTGCGGGTTCGACACAGTGCGCGATGCCGACGACGCCATGCACTACTGCTCGAATCGGTCCTGTCCTGCGATCCTGCAACGCAGTCTCGAACACTTCGCCAGCCGTGGTGCAATGGACATTCGCGGTCTCGGTGAACGACAGATTGCCTTGCTCTTGCAACTTGAGCTTGTCCACGACGCGGCCGACATCTACACCTTGCCAGGCAAGCGAGAGGTACTGGGGCGAATTCCCTCGCTGGGGCAAAAGGTCAAGCGGGGCGGGGAGGAGATGTACGAGGCCGGCAAGCGAATCGAAAACCTCCTTGGTGCGATAGAGGCAAGCAAATCGCGTGGACTGGCGTACCTCCTGGTGGGACTCGGTATCCGACATGTCGGCGGAGAGAACGCGACGCTGCTTGCCGAGGAGTTCGGCTCGCTGGACGCGATCTTGCTCGCTCCGAGGGAAGCGTTGGCCGACGTCGACGGCGTTGGTCCGATCATCGCCCAGAGCATCGTCGACTGGGCCATGGACGGCGAGCACTGGTCGCTGGTGCATCGCCTACAAGCGGCAGGCGTCGAGGACGAGATTCAACGCACTGATGAGGAGCCCGTCGAAACACCGCTGGAAGGCAATCGCTTCGTCCTTACCGGACGGTTCGCGGAGATGACTCGCCCAGAGGCTGAAGCCCGATTGAAGTCGCTGGGAGCCGGCGTTGGCTCGTCGGTGAGCAAGAACACGACGGCGCTGTTCGCCGGCGACGCGGCCGGATCCAAGCGCAAGAAAGCGGAAGCGTTGGGCCTGCCGATCTGGGATGAAGACCGTCTGGTTACTGTGCTGCAAGATCCATCACTGGTGTCGGTCTGGTTGACGGAAGCGGAACCTTCCGAGGCCATTTGACGTTCTGCTAGTACAGGTATCGAGGGGTTAACGGGTACGCTGATCTATGTCGACTCGGCACGGCGAGCCGTGCGCATCGCTGACGAGCGCCCCCTATCGTTCGGCACACACGTTGCCGGATCCTGAGGAGTCCTGATGGGTTGGTCCCCGTTCGGCTGGTTGGCCCGACGATTCTCGCCCGATGTGGGCATCGACCTGGGCACCGCCAACACCTTGGTGTCCGTGCGCGGTCGCGGAATCGTGGTCAACGAGCCGTCGGTAGTGGCGATCAACCGGATCGACAACTCAGTGCTCGCGATCGGCAAGCAGGCCAAAACGATGGTCGGGCGCACGCCCGCTCATATCGTCGCAACCAGGCCCTTGCGGGACGGCGTCATCTCCGACTTCGATGTCACATCGAGAATGCTCAATCACTTCATCCACGAGGCGCTGCAGCGCAGCGGGATCGGCATTGGACGACCGCGCGTGATGGTCGGCATCCCCGGCGGCGCGACCGAGGTTGAGAAGCGCGCCATTTTCGAAGCCACGCGCTCGGCCGGCGCTCGCGAAGTGCATCTGATTGAAGAGCCCATGGCAGCGGCGATCGGCGCCGGGCTGCCGATCTTTGAGTCCACCGGCAGCATTGTTGTCGACATCGGCGGTGGCACCACCGAAGTCGCCGTCTGCTCGATGGGCGGCATGGTCGTCAGCACCTCAACCCGCGTCGCCGGCGACGAGATTGACCAGGCGATCATCACTTATGCGCGCCAGGTCCACAACATTCAGATCGGCGAGGCTTCGGCCGAGAAGATCAAAATCGCTGGCGCGTCGGCCTTCCCGCTGGAAGAGGAACGCGACGTCACCCTGAGTGGCCGCGACCTCTCGACCTCCATGCCCAAAGTGATCACGGTGACGACGGTCGAGTTACGCGATGCAATCTCTTCGGCGGTCTCCTCGATTATGGACGCCGTGCTGAAGACCATGGAGATCACGCCTGCGGAGTTGATTCCCGACATCATGCAGCAGGGCATCGCGCTCGCCGGCGGCGGGGCGTACTTACCCGGACTTGATCGGCGCATGTCGCAAGAGACCAAGTTCCCCGTCTACAAGGCGGATTCTCCCCTCACCTGCGTCGTACGCGGCTGCGCTGAGGCGCTAACCGAGACACGCGCCCTTGCGGCGACCGACGGTCAGGTGCTGGCCGGGCGGCGCTAGCGCCGCGAATGCGATTGGCAGGTTCTCGTGCCAATAATCGGCGCACTGGTTCGCCTACTGGGAGCGCGCATTCGCTGGGTGCTGGTGATCACACTCATGGTCGGTGGACTGGCCGTGTTGGGGCTGGTTGGCTGGGCTGCGACGATTGAGGACCAGGCCGCGTCCGCGCTCAATCCTGTCCAGCGAACGTTCCGACAGGCAGGTGAGCCGATCGCCAATCTGCTGTCCGACCTCGATGACTTCGGCCGCCTGAACTCCGAGAATCGAGCGCTGCGTTCGAGAATTGAACAACTCGAAGCAGACAATTCGCGTCTGCGCGAACAACAGATCCAGGTCCGAGCCCGGCAGGCGCTGCTGGAGGTTCAGGCCGAGACCGACGCCGTCACCATCACCGCGAATGTCACAACCCGAGACCTGACCGGGCTGCGCACAGTGATCGGCATCGACCGCGGATCGAACGACGGAATCCGGGTCGGCCTGCCCGTGCTCGCTGCTGGTGGCACGCTGATCGGGCAAATCTATGATGTCCGTCCACACACCTCGTTTATCCGCCTGATCACCGATCCCGACAGCGCCGTGCGGGTCTTGCACCAGCAATCGCGCAGCGAGGTCGTCGCCACCGGCGACACGCTGGGTCATCTGGAAATCCGGATCCCGTGGGAGTCCGAGGTCGAGTTGGGCCACATCTTCGTCACCTCCGGACTTGACGGGCAACTGCCGCAGGGTCTGCCAGTTGGCCGCGTCTCAGCGGCGGAGGGCACGGTCCAGGACGCCTTCCGCTACGTCGTGCTCGATCCGATCGCACCGCTCGAGCAACTCGAACAGGTGCTCGTCCAGCTCACGATTCCCCCACCCGATCTGTCGATTCTCAGCCCGGAATCAACGGACGCTGACGGAGGGTAAGCAGTGAGCGTCATCCGTTGGATCTTGCTGCTCGGAGGACTGTTCGTTTTGGTGGTCTTTCAGACCTCGACCAGTTCCTCCTTCGTCATCTTTGGAGTCGGGCCACAGGTGGTCCTGGTCGTGCTCTGTTGTTGGGCGATGGTCCGACCACCGATCGAGACCCTGGTGATGATCCCGCTGGCCGGGATCGGGCTCGGACTACTCGCATTTCAAGGAATGCCCGAATCAGTCGCAGCGTTAGCTCCAATCGGCCTGGCTGCGCTGACCTGGCGCGCCAGGTCAGTTGACCGAGGCCCTGCTCCGATAGCGCTGGAATGGGCGATGACGATTGTGCTGATCGGCGCTGCGTCAATCCTGCACTTCACGGCGCACGCGATCGCCGTTGAGCTGACAACGACCGGCGTCAACTGGCTCGCTGCGTTGCGCACGATCATGCTGGGTGGGGTCCTGGGGAACATGATGCTCGGCGCCGTCGTCTATTGGTTTGTGAGGATCCCCACGTCAGGCGCCGCTGCAGTGTCCGTACCATCGAGATCGGCCGGCTTCTAATGCAACGGCGACCAAGGCCGGGTAAGTCGGAAGGCGTTGCGCGCGAGTACTCGCAGCACATCGAGCATGGCGAAGGGTTTCCCGTCCGCGCCAAAGTCTGGGTGCTGGGTGGATTCATCCTGTTGCTGTTCGGAATCCTCACCGTACAACTGGTCCGGCTCCAGATTCTGCGCCACGATGAGTTCGTCGCGAGAGCCGCAAGCAACCGTGTACGAACAATTGAGATTGCACCCTCCAGAGGGTTGATCTACGACTCAAACGGCAACTTGCTGGTCGAAAACGCCCCGGCATATCGGATCACATTGATCTCGGCCGACGTCTCCGACTACGAAGTGAAGAATGTGTCGGAAGAACTGGCCGAAATGTTCGATGTCCGCGCCTGGGACATAGAGCAGCAAATTTGGGACCGCAAGTATTCGAACGACCCGTTCCTGCCGCTGCTGATCGATGACGATCCGTCGCCGGCACAGGTCATCGAGGTCACCTCACGTCGTTCCACGTTGCCCGGTGTGCAGGTTGAGACCGTTTCAACTCGGCGCTACGACCACGGCCGGCTGCTCGGACACATTCTTGGTTATGTCGGCAAGATCTCCGAGGAGGAATACGAAGAGCTATCCGATGCTCGCTACCTATACAGCGATCAGATCGGACGAACCGGTATCGAGGCCGCCTATGAACGCCAACTCAGAGGCACTGCAGGGCGTCAACTCGTCGAGGTCGACGCCGTCGGCAATATTCTGCGCACCCTCGACAATCGTCCGCCAACACCGGGCCTGAGTGCAGTGCTGACCATTGACATCGACCTCCAGCGGCAGGTCGAAGAGATCCTGTTGGAACACCAGGGGGCGTCATTGTTCGCTTCTGCGATCGTGCTTGACGTCAACTCGGGCGAAGTCCTGGCGATGGTCTCCGTGCCCAACTACGACGTCAACATTTACGAGGAGATCACGACAGCCGAGTACCAGGCACTGCTGGAGGATCCTGGGCAACCATTGATCAACCACTCGATCCAGGACCAGTTTCCACCCGGATCAATCTTCAAGATCGTGACGGCGGTCGCCGGGTTGGCGGAAGGCGCGATCACACCCGAGACCAAGATTTACTCGCCTGGCGTGTTGGAAGTTCATAACGAGCTCTCTCCTGGCATCATTTACCGATTCGGCGACACGACGCAAGGGGTCTACAACATTCGCACAGCGTTGGCCGAGTCGTCGAACGTGTACTTCTACTACGTCGCCGGCGGCGAGCCGTACCGCAACCCGGAGAATCCTCCCCGACACCCCAGCGAACAGGAGCGACTAGATGCTCTGGCCGACGAAGGCATCGTCGCCGGAGATGTCGAGTTTAATGGCGCGGGCAACGAGGCACTGGCGAAGTGGGCTCGTGAGTTGGGCTTCGACGCCCAGACCGGGGTCGATCTGGAAGGTGAAGCAGCCGGGCTGATCACTTCGGCCCGGCAAAAGCTGGAGGCATTCGGGGAAGACTGGCGAGACGGTGACACCTACAACATGGCCATCGGTCAGGGGTTCACGACCGTTACCCCGTTGCAGATGGCGGTCGCCACTGCTGCAATCGCCAATGGCGGCACGGTCTACGAACCACGAGTCGTGCGCGAGCTGATCGACACCAATGGCAAGGTCGTGCAGCCCTGGCAGCCCGTCGTGCGAAACCAGGTTGACGTCGATCCTGAAATCCTCAGGATCGTCCGCGAAGGCATGGCGCTCTGCACGCTGGCCGGCACGTGTCACGACGCACTGGTCGAACTTCCTGAGATGCTGATCGCTGGCAAGACCGGCACGGCCGAGTTCAACCAGACCGGCACGGCGGTGTCGGGCGAGGAAGAAGGACCAACACACGGCTGGTTCATCGCATTCGCTCCGTTCGACGACCCGCAAATCGCGATGGTCGTCTTCTTCGAGTTCTCAGCCGGATACCTGGCCGCCGGCGCCGGAGGCGAGATTCTCAGAGCCTGGGCCGAAACGACGGGCGCACTGTCGACAGCACTCCCTCCACCGTACGCCAGGATCGCGTTGACCGAGGAAGAGGACCAACGGCTCTACGAAGCAATTCGCGAGCGGTCGCAATGAACTCAAGCGTCATACACAGTGAGATTCATGTGAGGTCGCGCTGATGGTCGGACATTCGTGGCGACACTTTGATCCGCTGATCCTGCTCGCGGCCCTCGCTCTGGCCGGCTATGGGGCTCTGGTGATCTATTCCGCCTCTCTGCCTCGAGGAGCGGAGGGAATCGTCTTGTCCAGCGCCGTCCAGCGGCACATCATATTCGCCCTGGTCGGCGCGGTGTTGATGGTTGCGATGACCCGCATCGACTACCGGTTGATCGATGCCCTCGGCTGGCTCGCCTACGGCTTCGGGATCATCGTGCTGGTCGCAGTACTGTTCGTCGGAAGCGAAGAGTTCGGCTCCCGGCGCTGGTTTGATCTCGGCTTCACTGTCGTTCAGGCATCTGAGATCGGCAAGCTGATGACGATCATCGGCCTGGCGAAGTTCCTCACCGACTATCGCGATCGCTTACAGGAGTTCAGAATCTTCCTGCTCTCCCTCGGCATCGCCGTGTTGCCGGCGGCGCTGGTCTTTATCGAGCCAGACGCCGGCTCGGCAGTCGTCTTCATGGCGCTCTGGTTGGTGATGACGTTGTTCGCAGGAGCCAGGCTCCGACACTACGCGACCTTGGCCGCGATCGGCATGTGTCTGATACCCGTAGGGCTCGCCGCCGGCGTCCAGGACTACCAGCGCGACCGCATCCGTGCATTCATCGATCCGGAGTCCGATCCACAGGGCGCGGGATTCAACGTGATTCAGGCCGAGACCTCGGTCGGCTCGGGCGGCCTCTGGGGACAGGGCTTGACCGAGGGCACACAGACACAACTTGACTTCGTCCGCATCCAGACCACCGACTTCATCTTCAGCGTGCTCAGTGAAGAGTTGGGCTTCGTCGGCGCCATGGCGCTCTTTGCTCTGTTCCTGCTGCTACTCTTCCGCATGCTGCGGGTAGCCAACAAAGCAGGCGAGCCATTAGGCCAGCTCCTCGCCGTCGGATTACTGGCGATCATCGCGATCCAGGTCTTCATCAATGTCGCCATCAACATCCGTCTGATTCCCGTGACCGGCATCCCATTACCGTTCATCAGCACGGGCAACTCGTCGCTGTTGGTATTCTTCGTCGGCCTGGGCCTGCTGCAGAGCGTCCTGGCCTGGCAAGACGACGCGCGCCGCGGTCCAGTGCATTGACCAACAGTTGGAACGCATAGGTCGGTAGACGCGCGCCTCCAGTTCCCCCACTTTCGTCATTGCCGCGCTCCGCCGCGGCAATCTCGCCTTGAACTGCACGGAGCGAAATTCCTGCCGCAGTAGCAAAGCGCCCCTCATTGCTGAGGGGCGCTTTGTCGGCTAATCGATGAGTTGGAGGATCAGGAAGTGGCGACTGCTTCGCCCTCTTCCTCGCCTGTCTCGTCGCTGGAGGCTTCCACAGCGGCAGCTTTGACCTCGGCCGCGATCTCTTCAGCTCGCGAGAGGCCTTCGATGCGCTCGTAGTGCAGCATCTCTTCCTCGGCGCCGTTCTCGTTGAGCTCTTTGACGAGGTCAACGCGAATCGTGTCGCCGGCCCGGAAGTCGCCTCGCAGCAACGCTTCGGAGAGCGAGTCTTCGAGCCGCTCCTGGATCACACGGCGCAACGGCCGGGCTCCGAAGACCGGGTCATAGCCCTTCTCTCCGAGCCAGTCACGCGCCGCTTCGGTCACGTCGAGCAGGACTTCCTTCTCCTTGATCCGGGAATCCACCTCGCTCAGCATCATGTCGACGATGCTGCGGATGTGGGCCCGGCTCAGCGGGTGGAAGACCAGCGTCGTGTCGACGCGGTTGAGGAACTCGGGGCGGAAGACGCGCTTCATCTCCTGTAGGACCTTGTCCTTCATCTTCTCGTAGCGCTGCTTCTCCGACTGTTCGTCATCATTGATGGTCGAGAACCCGATTGCGGACTCGCGCCGAATCAGGTCGGAGCCGACGTTCGAGGTCATGATGATGATCGTGTTGCGGAAGTCCACGCGCCGACCCTTGGCGTCGGTTAGATGACCGTCGTCGAAGACCTGGAGCAGCATGTTGAAGACTTCAGGATGCGCCTTCTCAATCTCATCCAGCAGGATGAGACAGTAGGACTTGCGCCGCACGGTGTCGGTCAACTGACCGCCGTCGTCGTAGCCGACGTAGCCCGGAGGCGCACCGACCAGGCGTGCGACGGTGTGACGCTCCATGAACTCCGACATGTCGAGTCGGACCATGTTGTCGTCCGAGCCGAACATGAAGTCGGCCAGGGCACGCGCCAACTCGGTCTTGCCGACGCCGGTCGGTCCGAGGAACATGAACACGCCGATGGGCCGGCGCGGGTCTTTGAGGCCCGCGCGGGCGCGCCGCACGGCCTTGGCCAGTGCGACGATCGGCTCTTCCTGGCCGACGATGCGCTCGTGGAGGTCTTCCTCCATGCGCAGCAATCGTTCTGATTCTTCGGTCGCGATCTGCACCAGCGGGATGCCGGTCCACATCGAGACGACCTCGGCGATGTCCTCAGCCAGCACGTCCGACGAATCGCGTTCGCGCTGCTGATCAAGGTCTTCTTCGAGCTCGGAGATGCGCTGCGTCAGCTTGAGTTCGCGGTCGCGCAGGTCGGCGGCGTACTCGTACTGCTGCTGGTTGATCGCCTGCTCTTTCTCCTTGCGAATCCCCTCGAGCCCCACAGTCGCTTCCTTGAGCGACGGCGGCGTGTACGAGCGGCGGATGCGCACGCGCGATGCTGACTCGTCGATCAGGTCGATCGCCTTGTCGGGTAGCGCGCGGTCGGAGATGTAGCGCGACGACATCTCGGCCGCGGCGACCAGCGCCTCGTCCGTGATGACGAGCTTGTGATGCTCTTCGTAGCGATCCTTGATGCCGCGCAGAATCTCGACGGTCTCCTCGACCGACGGCTCCTCCACGACGATCGGCTGGAAGCGTCGCTCAAGCGCAGCGTCGCGCTCGATGTGCTTGCGGTAGTCGTCCAGCGTCGTTGCGCCGATGGTCTGCAGCTCGCCTCGAGCCAACGACGGCTTGAGAATGTTGGCCGCATCAACCGCGCCTTCAGCCGCGCCGGCGCCGACCAGCATGTGCAACTCGTCGATGAAGAGGACGCAGTTGCCCGCGCCCTTGACCTCTTCGACGACCTTCTTCAGTCGTTCCTCAAACTCGCCGCGGTACTTCGTCCCCGCGACCAGCGAGCCAATGTCGAGCGTCAACAGTCGCTTGCCCTGAAGTGTCTCGGGCACGTCGCCCGACGCGATGTGCTGCGCGAGTCCCTCGACGACGGCCGTCTTGCCAACGCCCGGCTCGCCAATCAGGACCGGATTGTTCTTTGTGCGTCGCGAGAGAATCTGGACGACGCGCTGAATCTCCTTGGAGCGCCCAATCACCGGGTCGAGCGTGCCTGCTCGAGCGGCGGCGGTCAGGTCGAAGCCGAGCTGGTCGATCGTCGGCGTGCGAGTCGCGGAGCGCGATCCCGAGCCGCTGCTCGCGCCTGCCCCGGCGCCAGCCGTCGCTGGACCGCTCTGCGAGAGGATCCGCGTAGTCTCGGCTCGCACCCTCTCGAGGTTGACGCCGAGCGATTCGAGGACGCCGGCGGCAATGCCTTCGCCCTCGCGCACGAGTCCGAGCAATAAGTGCTCGGTCCCGATGTAGTGATGATTGAGCCGGCGCGCCTCGTCGACGGCCAATTCAATCACCTTCTTGGCGCGTGGCGTCAGACCGATTTCGCCGAGCACGGCGCGGTCGCCACGACCGATGATGAACTCAACCGCAGAACGAACCTTGCCCAGCTCGACACCAAGATTGGAAAGTACCTTGGCGGCGACGCCATCACCCTCGCGCACCAGTCCAAGCAATAGGTGCTCGGTACCGATGTAGTTGTGGTTGAAGCGCTGAGCTTCTTCCTGGGCGAGGGTCAAAACGCGGCGAGCGCGTTCGGTGAACTTGTCAAATCGGTCTGCCATGGCAGTCTCCAGTGCACGACGCGACCCCAGCCGGGCCGCTCGCGAGATACGGTCAGCCTATCAGAGCAAACGCTACGTAACGCCTGCCAACATTGCATTTGGGCACCGGTTGTATCGCGACATCTTGGGTTCGCGCTCCCCCTTGCAGGGGGAGCTGCCGATAGCCTGCCCCGCAATTGATGCGGGGCTGAGGCGGTCCCTCTCCGCCGGTCGGAGGGAACTTCTCCTCGTTGTCCTGTTATCCACGATGCCCACAGGCCTCGAAGGGAACTCCCTAGCGATTCCCGCCAAAGTCCTGCTCGGTGACGCCGGCACGCTCGAGCGCTTCCTGCATCGCCGAGACGGCGCGAACCGGTTCAGCCGCGGCCTCGGGTTGCGCTTCGTCGGCGCTGCGAGGCTGCTCAGGTGTCGGCTCCGGCTCGGGCGGTGCGATCGGCGCAGCCTCTTGCTCGATGCTGAAGCGCTCGGCGACCTCGTCCGGCAAGCGGACGATGCCGCCGTCCTGGTTAAAGATCCAGCCCAATCGCTCAGCGTCGGTGCGCGCCTGGCGCAGTGACAGTCCCAGGCGGTGACGGTCGCGCTCGATACGCACGATCTTCGCCGGGATGATGTCGTTCTCCAGCACGACCTCGCGCGGATGCGTGATCCGCCGGTCGGCCAACTCGGAGACGTGAACCAGACCCTCGACCGGACCTTCGAGTCGCGCAAACGCGCCGAATGTAACCAGCTTGGTCACGACCGACGGCACGATGTCGCCAACCTCGAACTTGGCCACAACTTCGTCCCATTGCTCAGGCGAGGCGCGGCGGACCGAGAGGCCAATCTTCTTGGACTCTTTGTCGATCTTGGTGATGTAGACATCGATCGTCTGGCCGATGCTGAACATCGCCTCCGGGTCGACATCGCGTTCCCAGCTCAGCTCGGAGAGGTGCGCCAGGCCATCAGCGCCGCCCAGGTCGACGAACACACCGAATGATCGGATGCTCGTAATCCGGCCAGAGCGGATTTCGCCTTCCTGAAGTTCTTCCAGCAGGCGATCCTTCTGCTCGGCGCGCCATTCCTGGACGGCGGCGCGCTCGGAGAGGATGACCCGGTTACGGCGGCGGTTGATTTCGATGACCTTGAACCGCAGCGAGCGGCCTTCGTATTCGGTCAGTTGGGCAATCGCCTGGTCGCGGTCGCCGGTGATCTCGACAATCTGCGAGAGCGGGACGAAGGCGTTGACGCCTTCGACGTTGACCAACAGACCGCCCTTGTTGGAGCCGGTCACGCGCGCGTCGAACACTTCGTTCTCGTCGAAGCGGCGCTGCAGCTCATGCCAGCCCTGTTCGCCGCGAGCCCGGTCGATCGACAGCTCCAGCGAGCCGCCTTCCGACTCGGAGTCGGTCACGAAGACGTGAACGGGATCGCCGGTCTTGAGCGCTTCACGCTCGGTATCGGTCAGCGAACGCATCTCCTCGAAGTGAACGATGCCCTCGGATTTGGCGCCGACATCGACGATCAGGGCCGAACCGGACCAGTGCACGACAATGCCTTCGACAATGTCGCCGCGTCTGGGGTTCAGCGGCTCCCGACCGGGTTCGGCGAGGAGCTCGTCCATGGTGGTGGGTTCAGCAGGAGTGGTGCTGGCCGCCGCCGGCGTTTCGGGTACTTCCTGGGTTGCTACCGGGGCGGTGGTGAGATCGATGTCTGTGCTAGGTGTCGTCAACGGTTTGGTGGGTGGGGCAGGGTTCAGTGGTGCGCCTCGAGCCCAATCTGGGGGGCGTCGCGGGCGCTGAACACCGGCCCGTCTCCTTTCTGGGGTTTGCCGAATCGTACCACAGCCAATCAGGTCGATCGGCGTCGTGGGCTGAAACGAAAACCGCCCGACGCGAGGTCGGGCGGAAGGAGGAAGAGAGCGAGCTGGCGATGGCCTATTTTCCGCAAGGGGTTGCCCCCCCAGTATCGTCGGCGCTGCGGCGTTTCACTTCCGTGTTCGGGATGGGAACGGGTGGTGCCACCGCGCTCCAATCACCAGCTCAGAGAAATCGTAGCACGGAATGTGCTCAACCTCGTGTGCAACCCGCGACTCCCAAACTGAAACGAATCCTGATGTGCAGTTCAATCGGGAACTCTCCGCTCTCTCAGTCTGTAAAGGAGCGCCGCTAGCGTGAACGGCGCACCAACTTCAATGGGACCGTTTATGTTCAGCACATCAAGTCCCACTAGGACATATGCAATGACTGCCAACACGACTATCACGTCTGGCGCAAGCGTCCTGCTAACGCGGTGCCATCCCTGGAGACGGCTCTGTTCGCGACTGCGTCTAGTGCCAGACATGTCGCTTCCGCCTACCCCCTCAGACCACAGCCACCATTTGCGTGACTAGCATTCTGTCCAAGAGATCTAGTTTGACTGCCCGGATGCCATCGTTGTCGAACTCTATGACTTCGAGTTCGCTAAGGCCTAGTTCAAATGCCGATTCGCTGTCTCTCAAGATCACGATCTTCCGCCCATAGAGAAGCGAGGCGGCACCCAACAGGTACGCGGTCTCTGCACTCCCCATAACCGAACGACTCTCGGCTCCAGGATCAGCCTCCTGCCAACCGCGAGGGATAACGATGATCGCACCAGAACAACTTCGCATCTCTTCGGAGATGGTCTCTGCAATCGGCATACCTATCGCCATCGTGTCGTCCAGACTGACGTAAGGCACACGCCAATCGTCAAGGATCTGTTTCAATTCCTCCAAGAGTTTCACGTCACCGCTATGGGAGACGAAGATCCGTGTCCCTTCGGGGACACTTCGCGAAGAGTCTCGCGTAGATCCGGTTTCTCTCGACCCAGTATCCGCTAAAGCACCACTCGACTTTTGCTCCTCCAGACCCTCACCCACCATGGGCTCTATGGAACGGTGTGGCGAACGGAGTTCAGCTGTTGAATCCAGATTGCCAACGAACGCTTCAGCCGCCTCCAAGGAAAACTGAAATCGTGTTGCGCTCCCTCGGCGGCCGATCACGGCAGTTCCCAAGTCAGCCCCCTGTGCAATCTGGAAGAAACACAAGGCCTGTAGATTCAGAGTTGTTTCGGAATCTGCCACTTCCTCGCGAAAGTTGTCGTGCCAGTGTGCAGCTACCTCGGAAGCCGTAAGCGAATCCTCGCGACGGTTCACAACTCGCTCGACCACTGCCGCATACGGAGTCAGGATGCGAACTGCTTCCCGCAGAGCGTCGCTTTTGTAGGCTCCTGAATCGCGAAGTGCAAGACGTCCAAGTTCGGTGATCTTGAGCTTGCCCTCGTCGGAATCGATCAATCCCCAACTCCTGAGTCCAGACAGCTTCCGACCATCAAGGTGTTTTCTGTCCACCACCGCCCTCGCTTCAGCGAGAGTGGCGCCCGTAGGTTTCCGTGACAAGTAGCTGCAGACAGCATCAATGTCTTCGAGAGTCGTCCGAATCGGCAATGCCACGTCAGCCTCCTTAGCATTGCTGCATAATATACCCGCCATCTATTTCCATGTCTATCAAAGCTCTATCAGGGTCACCCCGCCTGTCATGCCGAACCCTTGCCGTCGATGTCCAGCGTCCTTGCCCCCCAGGTCACGCGCTCAAGACCTACAGCCACCAAAGACTGGCTGCCAGGTGCCGAATCAGAGTTTTGCCGCTTCACCCCGTCTCCTCGTGGGACATGTACTCTTTCGGGGCAGATCGTCACTCCCGACATACCGGCCACCCCACAGTGCATCCCTCAGAATGCAGTCCCAAAAGCTGCGCCATCCAGAGTGGCCGACATCGCATTTCACCAGCCCCACCGCCCTGTTTCGGACCTCCTGGATCAATCAAGAACTCCCCGGAGCGACGCTGACGAAACCTGGGCAAATCGAGCCGCATCCGGACAGATTTGAATACCTGAAGCCCCAAAACCTAGTCCTCAGCAACAGATTCGCCCACAGACCCCGATTTTTTCCGCAACACGAGCGCCCTACGACTCAATCAGCCCACAGACCGCACCCGCCGGGTCTCGGATCACCGCGAACCGACCCTCTCCCATCTCCCGAGGTCCATCCACGATCTCGCCTCCCAGGGCCAGCACGCTCTTGACGCTGGCGTCCAGGTCCTCGACGTTGATGTAGACCAGCCATTGTGGTGGGATGTTGGCGTTGACGCCTCGTGCGTGGCAGACTCCGGCGACGCCGGCCTGGCCGTCGGGGCTGAGCATTACGTAGTCGTCGTAGCCACCCATGTCGAGCGGCATCGTCTGCCAACCGACGACCTCTGAGTAGAAGTCGCGCACGACCTCCGCATTGTCGACGGTCAGGTCCTGCCAGCCGATCCGGCCGGGCCGCTGGTCTGGTTGATTGGGCTGATCGGCAGGTGCATCGTCACTCATGGCGCCGCTTCAATCTGATCGAGTAGTGGAGAAGTGGAGTGGTGGCCCCAACGGGATTCGAACCCGTGCTACCAGCTTGAAAGGCTGGCGTCCTAGGCCTCTAGACGATAGGGCCGACCGGATCTCAGCTTACACTGCGACCTCGGTTTGGGCGGCTGACCGCTGCGGCTGTCGGTCAGCCGGTTAACTCCTGAATGGCGGCGGCGAAGCCTGGGGCGGCCCCTTCGAGTTCACTCTGCTCCACGCAGTAGGAGATGCGGAAGTAGCCCTCCATGCCGAAGCCTCGACCGGGCACGACCAGCACGCCCTGACGCTGCAGCGCGGCGACAAGCTGCATCTCGTCGGCGACCGGCGAGCGGGGGAACATGTAGAAGGCGCCCTCGGGCTTGCGCACTTCGTAGCCGGCCGTGGTCAGCACGTCGTAGAGATAATCGCGCTTCTGTTGGTAGTCGGTCGTGTCGATGGTCACGGTCTGCAAGTTGCGGACCAGGTGCTGCATGATTGCCGGCGCATTGACGAAGCCCAGGACCCGATTGCAGAAGATCAGAGCGTCCATGAGCTGAGCGCCATGCTCGGAGGCCGCGTAGTCGGGATGCACCGCCAGATAGCCAATCCGATCGCCGGGCAGCGCGATGTCTTTGGCGTGTGAGGTGACGGTGATGGTCCGCTCATAGGACTGTTGCGGGAACGGATAGCTGTGTTCGTCGAAGAGAATCTTGCGATATGGCTCGTCACTGACGAGGAAGATCTCAGTGCCGAACTCGGCCGACTTGTCGCGTAGCAGTTGCGCCAACGCCTCGATGAACGAGGCCGGATACATCGCGCCTGATGGATTGTTTGGTGAGTTGACGATCACGATCTTGGTGCGCGCAGACAGTTTGCTCGCGAGCTCATCGAGGTCGGGGGTGAAGTTGCCGTCGCACCCAACGACCACTGGCTTCGCAGCGTGACTGGTTGCGTAGAACAGGTACTCGGCGAAGAACGGGGTGAGAATGACCACCTCATCGTCCCGATCGCAGAGCGAATGGATGACGACGTTGAGGGCGGCGGCGGCTCCGACGGTCATGACGATGTGATCGGCGCCGTAGTGCAGTCCGGTTTCGTCGGAGAGGGCGTCGGCTACGGCCTGTCGGGTCTCGACGTATCCGGCGTTGGGCATGTAGCGGTGGACGCCGGCGGCGTCCTGGGCGGCGTAGGCTCGCAGCTCGTCGAAGAATTGGGGCGGCGGCTCGGTGATTGGATTGCCCAGCGAGAGATCGAAGACGTTCTCGGGGCCGCGTTCCTGGCGCAATTGGATGCCCAGTTCGAACATCCGGCGAATCCAGGAACTATCCTCCATCGCTCGCGCGATATCAGCCGCGATCGCCATTGTCATACCTCCGCGATACCGCACCAGACGCTCTCAGCAGGCTACTCCAGCACTTCGGACAACAGCTCTCGACAATAGGTCTCTATCTCATCGCGTACATGCCGGAAGCCTTCGGTCAGTTGGGCTTCGCTTGACTCGGGATGGTCAGGATCCTCAAACGAGCGGTGCAATGTTCGTTTTGTCCCGGGGAAGACGGGGCAGGATTCCCTGGCCGCGTCGCAGACCGTGAGTACCAGGTCGAAGTCGTTCTGGAGATATCGGTTGACATGGTCGGAGGTGTGACAACTGATGTCGATTCCGACCTCGGACATCACGCGGATAGCTATAGGATGCACGCCCTTCGGATTGGTACCAGCGCTGCGGACCTCAACGCGTTCGGCACCAAGGGTGTCTAGCCAGCCATGCGCCATTTGTGAACGGGCTCGGTTGCCAGTGCAAATCACCAGGATGCGAAACGGACGGCGAGACATGACTGCAAGCTTAATCGGATCCACCTGTCCGCATTCTTAGACGCTGGCTGTTCACCGCTCCGCCGTGTTGTCGGTGAGCGACCGGAGGCAGAGCGGAGGGACTTCCGAACCGTGAGGAGGCTGCTGTCGCTTATGACTCCGCGATTACCGGCGTCCCCTGGAGGCATACACTCCGACATGGAGGGACTTGGAGGGTTGTGGGGATGAGCCAGCGACGCGGTTATCGCCGGCGACCGGGTGATGTGGTGCTGCGACGGGTGCGGTTGCAGCCTGAACGAGTCCGAGGGCGTCGTCAGCGGCGGATTCGGATCACGCCACGAGCCTGGATGGTGGTGGTGCTCTTTGCTCTGCTAATGCTGCTTGGAGGCCTACTGCTGAGTCTGCCGATCTCGTCGGCCAGCGGCGAATCAGTGCCCTTCCTCGATGCGCTGTTTACGTCGGTCTCGGCGGTCAGCGTGACCGGGCTGACCCGCTTCGACACGGAGGAGACGTTCTCCCACTTTGGCGAGTTTGTCACCCTGGCCCTATTCCAACTCGGCGGGCTGGGCGTGACGATTTACGCCGGCGTGCTGATTGTGCTGGCCGGACAGCGTCTGGGGATGCGCGGTCGCGCGTTCTTTGGACTCGAGCTGATGACCTCGGGCGTGGATGGTTCGGGCGCCTCAGTGTTGCTGCGTCGGGTCATGATCTACACCGCGGCGGTCGAGTTCGTCACGTTCCTCTTGCTGTTGCCCTGGTTCATGATCGAGCAGCCCGGCGACGTCTCGCACTTGCGCGCCGTCTGGCTGGCGGGCTATCACGCAATCTCCGCGTTCAACAATGCCGGGTTCGACTTGATGGGTGGCAGCCGGAGCTTTGTCGGACAGGCCCACGACGCCTGGCCAATGATTGTGATGGGCATCTCGGCGTTCCTGGGTTCGTTGTCGTTCCTGACCGTCTTCAACCTGCGACAGCCGCGTCGCCGCTGGACGCTGGACACCAAGCTCGTGATCACGGGCATGGGGATGTTGTTGGTGGTCGGCATGGCATTCTTCCTGATTGCGGACTGGTCGCGGCTGTTCGCTGACCAGAGCGTTGGTTCGAAACTGGTCAATTCGCTGTTCCTGTCGGTCAACCGAACCACGGGCATGACAACGTCGCCTCTGAGTCAGGCCAGCGATGACACGTCCCTGGCGATGATCATCCTGATGTTCATCGGCGGTGCATCGACGTCGACGGCGTCGGGGATCAAGATCGGATCGTTCATGGTCGTGATGTTTGGCGTGATATCGGCGCTGATCGGATCGGCGAGAGTGGTGGCGTTTGGCCGCGAGATCCCGGCCTCGGTCGTGTTGCGCGCGAATGCGCTCGTGCTGATCGCGCTGGGTGGTTACGTCTTTGGTCTGTTCTTCTTCATCGCAGTGGATCCAACCATCGACATCCTGCCGGCTGCGTTCGATGTGATGTCGGCGCTGGCCAACTGCGGTTGGACCCAGGGCGCGTCGCAGCAGGCCACGCAGGCGGGGGCCAATATCCTGATCATGATGATGTTCGTTGGCCGGCTGGGACCGCTGGTGATCACCAGCCTGATACCCGATCGACCACGTGAGCGCTTCCGCTTCCCAACTGAAGCGGTGCGGATCGGTTAGGAGCGGACATGCAAGTGGCTGTGTTAGGCCTCGGTCGTTTCGGATCGCATCTCGCTGAGACACTCGACGATCTGGGCCACGACGTGTTGGCCATCGACATGGACGAAGGCAACGTCCACGAATTGGCGCCAAAGGTGACCGACGCGCGGATGGCAGACATCACCGACATCGACGCGCTGCGCGCGCTGTCGCTGGGCGATGTCGATGTCGCCGTCGTGGCGACGGCCGATCTTGAGGCGTCTGTGCTGGCGATGATGAATCTGAAGCAGTTGAACGTGCAAATGGTCTATGCCAAAGCATCGACGGACCGGCACGAACGCATCTTGCGCTTGCTGGGCGCACAGCGAGTTATACGACCAGAGCGCGACGGCGCCGAACGCTTTGCGCACATCATTCGGGTCGCGGCGGCGAACGATTTCCTGCCGCTTACGCAGAGCTACGGAATCGGCGTGTTCCCGGTCCCAGCAACCTGGGTCGGCCAGTCGGTCGAGCGGGCATTGGAGCGAGCTGGGGCCCGCCGGTTGATCGCGCTTGTCAGGGATGACGAGGTACTACTCAATCCGGTGATGTCGGAGCGTGTGGCAGTGGGCGATCGGTTCGTGTTCTCGGCGCTCGACGAGCAGCTGGGAGAGCCGCTGGACGGTCGGGGCTAGCGACCAGGGCCCGACTACCACCCCCCTTACTGTCACCCAATATGAGGCCGACGCACAACCTCCAATACCGCTCTCCCCCCCTTGCGGGGGGAGATGCCGAAAGCCTGCCCCGGGCTTGACCTGGGGCCAGAGAGGGTCCTGCCCACACCTCCTATCTGGTACTCACCGACCGACCCCCCTCTGTCACTCCGTGACATCTCCCCCCGCAAGGGGGGGAGAGGGGAATTGGAGGACTCACATGGGACCCTGAAGGGCCAAGCCATGCGCCAGCACCAGATGCTTACTCCAGGCGCACGACAAACGGCCGATGCGCTGGGCATCGGCCGTTTGTAATGGGACTGGTAGCGGGAGTGGGATTCGAACCCACGACCTCCGGGTTATGAGCCCGACGAGCTACCGCTGCTCTATCCCGCAACGGGGTCATAGTGAAGAGATGCGTACGTATGTAGTTGACGCATGCTTGATACTGTGCTGCGCGTGGCAACACGGTGCAAATCGTGCTGCGCGTGGCGCAGGGCAGGTCAAGCCATTCGGCCATTAGTACGACTCAGCTGCACCCGTTACCGGGCTTCCACCTGTCGCCTATCAAACGGGTCGTCTTCCCGTGGCCTTATCCGCTCAACGGCGGAGGGAGCACTCATCTTGAGGTTGGTTTCGCGCTTAGATGCTTTCAGCGCTTCTCCTGTCCGGACATGGCTACCCAGCTGTGGAGGTAGGCCCTCCAACTGACACACCAGCGGTCCGTCCACCCCGGTCCTCTCGTACTAGGGGCAGTTCCCCGCAATGCTCCAACGCCCACAGAGGATAGAGACCGAACTGTCTCACGACGTTCTGAACCCAGCTCGCGTGCCGCTTTAATGGGCGAACAGCCCAACCCTTGGGACCGACTCCAGCCCCAGGATGCGACGAGCCGACATCGAGGTGCCAAACCTTGCCGGCGATGTGAACTCTCGGGCAAGATAAGCCTGTTATCCCCGGGGTAACTTATATCCGATAAGCCACGGCCCTACCACTCGGAACCGTAGGATCACTTTGGCCGACTTTCGTCCCTGCTCGACGTGTCAGTCTCGCAGTCAAGCTCCCTTATGCCAATACACGTAACAGGTGATTTCCATCCACCCTAAGGGAACCATTGCGCGCCTCCGTTACAATTTGGGAGGCGACCGCCCCAGTCAAACTACCCACCAGACACGGTCCGCACGCTTGCTCGTGCGTTAGAAGGACACCATACGAAGGGTGGTATTCCAAGGTTGCCTCCACCGCGCCCGCAAGCGCGATTTCACCGGCTCCCACCTATCCTACGCATCGTAAGGCGACCTTCAATGTCAAGCTGTAGTAAAGCTCCACGGGGTCTTTTTGTCCATCTGCGGGGAGGCCGCATCTTCACGGCCACTTCAATTTCGCCGAGCTCCTCGCCGAGACAGTGCCCAGATCGTTACGCCATTCGTGCGGGTCGGAACTTACCCGACAAGGAATTTCGCTACCTTAGGACCGTTATAGTTACGGCCGCCGTTCACTGGGGCTTCGGTTCGAGCCGTGAAGCCCTCCCCTTAACCTTCCAGCACTGGGCAGGCGTCAGCCCCTATACGTCCGCTTTCGCGTTCGCAGAGACCTGTGTTTTTGTTAAACAGTCGCCTGGGCCTGCTCGCTGCGGCCTCCGGCCCAACACCCGAGCGAGTCGGGGCCAAGCCGCGAGGCGTTCCTTCTCCCGAAGTTACGGAACTATTTTGCCGAGTTCCTTAGCGAGGAATCACTCGTCCACCTGGAGGTACTTACCCTCACCTACCTGTGTCGGTGTGCGGTACGGGCGCTGAATGTATTCGCGACCGAGGGTTTTCTTGCCGGGGTTTTCACGCGAGTCGCTTTGACTGACGTCGCCGCTTCCGCGCCGCCTCGGCTTAACCGAGCGGTATTTGAACCCCGCTCGACGCTTACGCAGCGCGACGGACCATGTCCAATAGGCCCGCTCACGTTATCAACCCGGGTCACCCCTGTCGCTCAGGCACACAAACAGCGGGGACGGAATATGAACCGTCTGTCCATCGCCTACGCCTTTCGGCCTCGGCTTAGGCCCGCCTAACCCTACGCGGATTGCCCTGCCGTAGGAACCCTGAGGTATTCGGTGGGTGTGGTTCTCACACACCTTTCGCTACTCATACCGGCATTCTCACTTCCGTCCGCTCCACCAGCCCTCGCGGGTCCGGCTTCACTGCTGAACAGAACGCTCCCCTACCATCTGCCTCAGCAAGCTGAGGTCAGATCCGCGGCTTCGGTATTCCGCTTGAGCCCCGTTGAATTGTCGGCGCCCAATCACTCGACCAGTGAGCTATTACGCACTCTTTCAAGGATGGCTGCTTCTAAGCCAACCTCCTGGTTGTCTGCGCGACTGGACTTCCTTTACCACTGAGCGGAAATTTCGGGACCTTAGCCGGCGGTCTGGGCTGTTTCCCTTTTGACCATGAAGCTTATCCCCCACAGTCTCACTGCCGCAGGTTCGGCCGTGGCATTCGCGGTTTGATAGGGGTTGGTAGGCTGTCCGCCCCCTTACCCAGTCAGAGCCCTACCTCCACGGTCGTTTCCCGCAACGCTGCCCCTAAAGGCATTTCGGGGAGAACCAGCTATCGCCAGGTTCGCTTGGCATTTCACCTCTACCCACAAGTCATCCAATCCATTTGCAACTGAAGAAGGTTCGGGCCTCCACGGAGCTTTACTTCCGCTTCACCCTGCCCATGGGTAGCTCACCTGGTTTCGGGTCTACGTCTTGCGACTCGCTTCGCCCTGTTCAGACTCGCTTTCGCTGCGGCTGCGGCACTGAATGCCTTAACCTCGCCACAAAACGTAACTCACCGGTTCATTCTTCAATAGGCACGCGATCAGCGCCAGAAGCGCCTCTCACTGCTTGAAAGCACACGGTTTCAGGAACTATTTCACTCCCCTCCCGGGGGACTTTTCACCTTTCCCTCACGGTACTGGTCCGCTATCGGTCACTTCGAGTATTTAGCCTTGGGAAGTGGGCTCCCCAGCTTCCCACGCGCTTTCACCGTGCCGCGTGGTACTCAGGGACGCTGCCAGCAGGTGCGTCGGATGTCGGCTACCGGGCTCTCACCGTCTTTGGCGGCCCGTTCCAGGGGCCTTCGCCTATCCGCGCATTTTGTAACTGCTGTCGCACCACCCTCGGTGCAAATGCAACGCCCTACAACACCGAATGAACAGAGGAGAGGGCTCCATTAGGCTCACTCGGTTTGGGCTAATCCGGGTTCGCTCGCCGCTACTACCGGAATTGTTTCTTTTCCTCAGGGTACTTAGATGTTTCATTTCCCCCGCTTACCTCCACCAGGCCTATGTGTTCAGCCTGGGGTGATGGCGCATTACCGCCACCGGGTTGCCCCATTCGGGAATCCAGGGATCAGCCTGCTTGACGGCTCCTCCTGGCTTATCGCAGTCATACCGCGCCCTTCATCGGCTCGAAGTGCCAAGGCATCCACCGTGCGCCGTAGTCACTTGACCTGCGCTACGCCACGCGCATGCACTTGTCGCGAGGGGAAGTTCCTCGACGGCATGGTTGCTCATGCCGACGTTTCCCACCGCATGCAGCGCGTCGCGCTGTTCTCGTCCCCGAGGCATTCGGGGACCAGCGCAGTCATCTTTGCATGTCATCTAGAACCACACACGTACCTCCCGCGCTCATCCGGCTGCAGCAAGCAACCAGCTGACGCGAGAGTATCCCGCAGCCCCCCTGATGTCGGTGGGATCCGACGCCGTCGCCGGTTCCCGGGGGGGATGCTGTGGACGCATCTCAATCACTATGTCCCTTGTAAAGGCGCATCCCGCCGTCGGTCGCCCCCTGCATTTAGGGGGACTGCTGAAAGTGGGGTGCAAGAAGCAATGTTACCCACGCCGGGGAGCGGATGTCAACAAGCTGTTTACAGAGGGGGTGGGGCGACGGTGGACAGCCAGCGTCCGATCAATCGGCCACTTAGGCCGTCTCCGGCAGGCCCTCGACTTCAAACGCGTCCAACTCTGCTTCGGAGAGCTCCGATAAGCGCTCGATTTCTGCCACTCCCAACGCTTCCTTGGCCAGGGCGATGTCGTAGGCCGTCTGCATCCTCATCCACGCTTCCGGCGTGCTGCCGAACGCCTTAGATACCCGCACGGCCATCTCCGCCGTCAGCGGGGCCCGCTCGAAGCAGACTTCGGTGAATTCGCCGGGGTCTAGGCCCATGTGCGCAGCCGCCGACTCGATCGTCGATCCCGTTCCGGGCAAACAGAACTCGATGAACATGCCGCCTGGGTGCGGTGGGTGGTTCATCGGCATCGCGCACTGCCCTCTCTAGCGCTGGTGATAGTCCACATAATCAATTTCATACATGGTATCCCCGTCAACGCGGAATGTGATCCGCCAGTTGGCACTAACGCGAATCGACCAAGTGCCAGCCAGATCGCCTCTGAGTTGGTGTAGGCGATAGCCAGACACATCCAGTTCCGATACGTGCTCGGCTTGAGCCATCCGCGCGAGAATCAACTCGATTCGCCTGACATACCGGGAATCGATTCCGCTGCGATCACCACGTTCCTGAAGCGCTCGCAAGCCCCGCGAACGAAACAGCAGTTTTGCCACCCATTAGAACCGATCCTGGTACGACCTCGACAGTGACTCTGACGGATCTGCCTGGATCCCGAGCGGGGGAATCGGATACCTCAGGCCGTTGCGCGAGAGCTTGTCCAGTCCGTCGATCAGCTTGGGCAGGTATCGAGGGGGAATGGCCATCAGCAACTCGTCGTCCTGTACACCGCCAAAGCGACGCTCGGCGTAGCAGGGGATGCTGAGTGAGGGCTCGCCCGTGCGCAGCGCCCGACCCCAACTGTCGGCGCATGCCGACTCGCCAACCGAAGCGAACTCGAACTTCTTGAAGCCCGAGAACTGCAGGCCGTTGATCAGGATGATCATCTGTCCCGGCGTGCCGTAGAGCAGGACGACGTCGGGCGGGTCGAGGCGGCCGGTGGCGAGTGGCGACAGGGCCAACGCGGCGTAGCGGCCATAGGGCAGCACATCCATCGCCTGCTGGTGCATGATCGCGTCTTCGTCGGTCTGGAACCAGACGTTGGTCATGGTCGTGCGCAGACGCCACTCGCCGTCATCCTCGTTGGGATGCAGACCAACCGGGGCGCCGCACTGTGCGCCGATCAGATCGTCCATCGTCACGCCGAGGGTGAAGTTCAGCCAGCGCGCCTGGGCGACGAGCTGGTCGAGGGCGTACTTGTTCTGCGGACGTCGGACGCGCTCGACGTCCTGCATTTCCTCGATCGTCTCGAACATCTTCATCCCGACCGGCGTGGCGGTCAGGCGCAAGTAGCGCTGCAATCCGGCAACGATTGCCGGCCAGTCGTAACTATCGGGCTCAGGCGGTGCGTCGGTTGCGACGCCAACTGCTGCTGCGGTGGTCATGATTTCTGCTCCATCCCCTGGGCTCTGGTGGACATGCTTGGCATGGTAGGAGGTGCGCGTCTGTAGGACGCATGGATGGCGGATGTTCGCATCTTCACTATTCTGTCGTCAGCTCATTCCGGTTCGTTATCACGACTGCGATATTCACATGCTCAATCGATTCCGAGGACGCCTGGCGGTCATTGCCGCTATCGCAATTGCGGTGGTCGTGACCACCGCGGTGAACCAACTCTGGTTCCAGTCGGCAGAGGCCGACTCCCACGGCTCATCGGAGATCGAAGTACGGATCAACGTGCAGAAGCACGCCGACGGCAGTGTCGAGTTCGGCCTGCAGCAACGCGTTGACGAAGCGTGGTCAACGCGGCTTCTTCCCAAGCTCCGGTTCCTCAGGCCGCACCACGCTGAGAATCGCTGGTTTTCCAGCAGCGCGATCGCGCTCGACGTTAAGACCGCGGCTGCGCAACCTCAACCGCAACCGATGATGTGCATCGTGGCCAATGGCGACAGCGACAAGCTGTTCTGGCAATTCGTCGCCTTCCATTCCCAGCGGGCAGCCGACCTGATCGGTGTCGATTTGACCTACGCCAGCCACACCGATCCCGCCGATCGAGTACATGCGATCGAAGAGTGCGTCGAGCACGGCGCGAAGATGATCGTGTCGACGCTCGCCGATGCCGACACGGTCATTCCCGCACTCGAGTCTGCCGCCAAACAGGGAGTCAAGATTGCCAGCTTCGGCGCAGGCGAAGAACACGCCGACCGCGCCGGCTCGCTGATCCATGTCTCGTTGAACGAGTCCGCGGCCGGGCGACGCGCAGCCGAGCAATTCAACGAGCTCGGCATCTCCGGCACGGTCTTCTGCGTGGTCCCACACGACACGTACGAGGATCGCAAGGACATCTGTGAAGCCGTCGAGGATGACTACACGGGCGGTCACGTGGAGCAGTTCCAGCTCACCGCAGGACACACCGACGACCAGATCGAATCGCTACTGACCGACCATCCTGATGCCGCTGGACTGCTCGTGCTCGAAGCCGACCTGCTGCCTGCAGCGATCGAGGCCATGGACGAGACCGGTGTCACTCCGGCGTTGGGATCGATCGGCGAGTACCCGTTGAGCCGCCTGTCGTTCGCCCAGCGGGATCAGATCGACTTCACGGTGATGGCGCTGGAGCGCTTCGAGACGTTGCTCTCGGCCGCAGCGCTGCACCTGATGTACAGCAACCATCCCAACGCGCGGTTCTTCGAGGGCGCGATGATCTTCGACGGCGTGCCGAACGTCCACACCGGCGGTCCCAAGGGCGGACACGGCCGCGATCGGAGTGGACAGCAGACTGATGAGCAAGGCCACGATGACGACCATGGTTACGACGATGACGACCATGGCGACGATGACAGTGACGACGGTCACGACGATGACGATGATGATCACGGCGATGACGACGATCATTAACTCGCAGGCCGTAGTCTGGGTAGAGACGCCGCGACGACCGGCCGGGAAAGGAACCAACCATGCCAGCACTTGACGGACTCAGAGTCCTCGACATGACCCAGTACGAGGCGGGGACCTCCTGCACCCAGGCGCTGGCCTGGCATGGCGCCGATGTGGTCAAGATCGAACAGCCTGGCGTCGGTGACCCCGGACGCGGCGTCGGCAGCGGCGCCGATATCGACTCGCACTATTTCATCAACTGGAACGCCAACAAGCGCTCTGTCACGATCAATCTGCGCGACGAGCGCGGCAAGGCGCTCCTCTTCGAGATGCTGCCGCACTACGACGTCTTCGTCGAGAACTACGGACCCGGCGTGATGGAGAAGCTGGGCCTGACATATGAAGCGCTCAAAGCTGTGCACCCGAGCATCATCTACGCGCGACTCAAGGGATTCGGACTCTCCGGCCCGTTCGCTGGTTTCAAGAGCTTCGACCCGGTCGCCCAGAACGCGGCCGGCGCATTCTCGGTGACCGGCGAGAACGGTGGTCCGCCGATGCGACCCGGCGCCTGTGTCGGCGACAGCGGCACCGGTATGCAACTCGCTTTTGCGATCACCTCCGCTTACGTGCAGAAGCTGCGCACCGGCGAGGGTCAGCACATCGAAATCTCGATGCAGGAGGCGATGACCTACTACGTGCGCACGCCGGTCGCCGGCACGCAAAGCTGGGGCGATGTCGCTGCCGAGCGTCGCGGCAACGGCTGGAATGGTCCGACCGATCTGTACCCGTGCAAGCCGATGCCCGGCTCTGATGGGGCAGACGACTACGTCTACGTCATCGCGTTGACCACCAGAATGTGGGACACCTTCTGCGCCGCGATGGGCCGGCCCGACATGGTCGTCGACCCACGTTTCTGCGACGAACAGGCGAGGATCGACAACAACGACGCGCTCAAGGCGGAGATCCGCGCCTGGACTGTGCAGCACACCAAGTGGGAAGCGATGCAGATCCTCGGCGAGGCCGGCGTGCCCTGCTCCGCGACGCACAGCACCTACGACCTCTTCCACAACCCCCACTTCGACGAACGAGACTTCATCCAGGACATCGACCATCCCGAGTGGGGCCCCATCCGTCTGCTCGGCTGGGCGCCAAAGATGGAAAAAAGCAACGTCCCAATGACGGCCGCCCCACTGCTCGCCGAGCACACCAGGGAAGTCCTCTCCGACGACCTCGGCCTCTGCGACGAAGAACTCGCCAAGCTTGAATCTGAGGGAATCGTCAGTATCCGCTAGCTGAGCAGTCGGCTAGCGCAGGTTGCGCAGGCGCGGGTCGAGGGCATCGCGCACCCAGTCGCCCATCATCATGGCGGTCAGGGAGATCAGCACGATCGCGATGCCGGGAATCCAGATCAGCCACGAGGCGATAGGCATGAAGTTGCGCCCCTCGGAGATCATGATCCCCCAGGAGGACGACCCGGCCTCGACGCCTACGTTGAGGAAGCTCAGCCCGGCTTCGAACAGGATGACCGTGGCGACCTCCATCGTCATGAGGATGACGACGACATTGATCAGGTTGGGCAGCACGTGGCGGGCGAGCACGCGTCGATCCGGCGCTCCGATCGAGCGCGCAGCGAGGACGTACTCCTGCTCGCGCAGGGAGAGCACGTCGGCGCGGACGAGGCGCGCATAGCCGGACCAGGTCCAGAGCGTGATGATCAAGATCACGTTGCGCAGGCTGGGGCCCCAGACGGCGGCCACGAGGACGGCGAAGAGTAGCGCCGGGAAAGCCAGTTGCATGTCCACTAGGCGCATTAGCACCTTGTCCGTCCAGCCCAGACGCCAGCCGGACAGTAAGCCGACCAGCGTGCCGACGGCGGCCGCCGCGGGGACCGCGATCACGACCACCATCAGGGAGATACGGGCGCCGTGCATCGTGCGGGCGAGGATGTCGCGGCCGAGCTGGTCGGTGCCCAGAGGATGATCCCATGTGCCCCCGCTGAAGGCCGGAGGGATCAGGCGGTCCGGGAGCACGATCTCCAGTGGGTCATAGGGCGAGAGCAGATCGGCGAAGATCGCCGCGACGAGGAACAGTGTCACGACCAGCGCGGACGGCAGGAGCAGCGCCAGGCGCTTCCAGTTGCGAGTGCCTCGTGAGCGCTCGGTCTCCAGGGCGGGGATCGCGACATCGGGCCCGATTTGCATCGACATCAGGCGGCTCCCGCCCGGATGCGCGGGTCAATCAGCCGGTAGGACATATCAACGACGATGTTGGCCAGCACGATCGATACGGCGATCAGCATGATCGCGGCCTGCGTAACAGGAAAATCGCCTCCGCCGATCGAGTCAATCGTCAGCCGGCCAATCCCGGGCCAGGCGAAGACAGTCTCCACGACCAACGCGCCGGCCATCAACCGGCCGGCCTGCAGGCCGAGGATCGTCACCACCGGCAGCAGCGCGTGGCGCAGGGCATGGCGATACACAACCGCGCGTTCGGGCAGGCCTTTGGCCCGCGCCGTGCGCACGAAGTCCGAGCCCAAAGAGTCGATCATGCCGGAGCGGGTCAGTCGCATCAGCGCGGTTGCGGTGAACGTGCCCATCGTGATTATGGGCATGAGCATGTGCTTCAGGCTGCCGCTGCCGCCCGTGGGCAGCCAGCCCGGCTCAACGGCGAACAGGAAGACCAGCATCAAGCCCAACCAGAAGTCGGGTACAGCCTGACCAATCACGGCCAGTAGCCGGGCCAGCCAATCCGTCGGACGGCCTCGGCGCAACGAGGCAATCACGCCCGTCAACAGGCCCAGCACGAGGGCGAACAGCAGTGAGCCCGCGCCAAGCTGCAGCGTCTTCACGACCCGCGACGTCACCTCATTCAAGGCCGGGCGGCCGTTGTGCAGTGAGCGGCCCATGTCGAGCTGCACGGTGTCCCAGAGAAAGTTCCCATATTGCACGTACAGCGGATCGTTCAGCCCGAACCGCTCGCGCAGGGCGTCGATCTCCGCCTCGCTCGATTGGATGTCGGCCAGGTAGGCGATCGGGTCGCGCGTCACTCGGCTGACGAAAAACACAGCCGTGACGACGAGGAACACAACCAATAGACCCTGGAGCAGGCGCGAGGCCAGCACCTGCCAAAGGTTGTTGCTTGTCATAGACGCGCCCTCGACGGTGCATCGAATCGACCGGGGTCGCCTACCTCGTTCATGTCCAGGCCTGCCTGTTGGGGCAGGAAGGGACCCTCACCCCGGCCCTCTCCCAGGGGGAGAGGGAGTCAAAACCGGCCCTCTCTCAGATGGCGAGGGAATTCGTTCGCGATCCCTTCGGGATCCCCTCTCCCTCTGGGAGAGGGTTAGGGTGAGGGCTCCTCCTGGCTCCTACGTGACCATCGTGCGGATCCCCCAGTAGTTGAACTCGTCCTGCCGAGCGCCGTAGTTGATCCACTCGATGTTCTTGCGCATGACACCCACGTTGACCTGCTCAATGCCGAAGAGGAACATCGCTTCGTCGTAGATCGCCACCTGGAGCGCGTTGATCGCCTTCGCCCGCTCATCTGGATCGAATGCCGTGCGCGTCGCCTCGACGAGCTCCTGGATCTTGGAATCCGGGTCCGCTTTTGAATGTGAGATCGATCCGTTCTTGTCGATCCACGCGTTAATGTTGCTGACCGGATCCGGGTAGGTGTTGAAGAAGTAATGGTGGAATCCTGCCGCCTCGTGGATGCCGTCCTCGCCTTTCGCGCCCAGGCGCAGCCGGAAGACGGCGTGTTCGTCGGCCTGGAAATCGGTCGTGACACCGACCGCTGCCAGATCCTGCGCGATGGCCAGACCACCCTCCACGATGCCGGCGAAGCGCGACGCGTAGCCCCAGAAGGGCACATGGAAGCCGTCCTCGTAGCCGGCCTCTGCCAACAGGGCGCGAGCCTGCTCCGGGTCATACTCGTAGACCAGATCCGCCCGCTGTTCCTCCGTCAGGGCGCCGATGTTGGTCGCCGCGATACCCATGTTGCGCCGCTCGAAGCCGCCGCGGGACTCGATGATCGCCTCCCAGTTGACGGCGTGGTTGATCGCCCGGCGCACGCGGATGTCGCGGAACGGGTAGCTGCCGTCCTGGGCGGGACGTTCTGTGTTGAAGACGATGTTCCAGTTGTCGGTGCCTTGGGCGAACAGCACGTCGAAGTCGTCGCTGCCCTCGAATGTCTGGGACAGGTCCCAGCCCAGGGACAGCGTCATGTCGGCCTCGCCGGCCTCCAGCATGGCTACGCGGCTCACCGGCTCCGGCCGCACGAGCTGCTCCAACCTCGCCATCCAGGGCTTGTGGATGCGGTGCGTCGAGCCGGCCTCCACGTGGTAGTCCTCGAAGCGCGTACTGAACACGTGATCGGCCGGGTTGTACGACTCGAGCACGAAGGGGCCGCTGCCGATCCCAAGGTTGCCGAACTCCTCGTCGCCGACCTCCTCGATGATGTGCTTCGGCGTCATTCGGACTTCCGTCCCGAGCACGGCGAACGCCGAGGCGTCACGGTTCACGGGCAGCCGGAAGGTGAGATCGCCTTCCACAGTGACTTCATCGTTGATCGCGCCGACTATCCAGCCATAGAGGGAGTCGCTGGTGCCGTCGGCGTTGTATGGGGCAATCCCGTTGACCCGATCGATCGTAAACTTAGCGTCCTCCGCGGTCACCGGCGTACCGTCGTGCCATTTCATGCCCGGCTTCATATTGACGATCCCCGCTGTGAAGTCGTCGACCCACTCGAAGGTCGCCGCGGATTGCACGAATTCCTTTGAAAACTGGTCGAACTGCCCCAGGGTGTCGAAGTGGGGCAGCATGGCCTTTCCGCCGCTTCGAATGGGGTCGAGGGTGTCCGCCGCGGTGTCGATGGCGATGCGCACGGTGGCGTTGAAGTCGGTTTCGCCCGCTGCAGGCTGAGGGGCGGCTTGTTGCTGCTCCTGTTGCTGCATAGCCTGTTGTTCGGCCTGCTGCTCCTGTTGCTCTTGCTGCATGGCCTGTTGTTCCGCCTGCTGCTCGGCCTGCTCTTGCTGCATGGCCTGCTGCTGTTGCTGCTGAGCCTGTTCCTGCTGAATCGCCTGTTGCTGTTGTTGTTGTTGCTGCTGAGCCTGGGCCACCGACTGCTGGTCATCGTCATCGTCGCCGCCGCAGCCGACCAGCGCCAGACCGGTCGCACCGACGCCGGCCCGCGCCGAGGCCCGCAACAGCGAGCGCCGCGTCATCCTGTTGCGCCGCAGCCGTTGCCAGTAGTTCCGTTCGCTCATGAGAGCACTCCATCTTGTGCCGTCGACCAATCCTTGCAGCAAACGGCGTTTCGTGATATAATTTCGCCCTCCCCCTCACCATTTGTCAAGCTTCGCGTCCCCGAACCAACGACAGACGTCCCCTCCCGCGCTCAGCGCCCGAACCGAGGATGCAAGAATTCGCCCGGCCATCAGCCGAATCAACTATCGGCAGCCGCTACGATTGCCTCAGAAACCGATACGACATGTCAACCGCCAATGCCTCATCCCAAAGCCGGACTACTCGCCCGTTCCGGTTGCCCGACCCTCCTGAGCGGGAGTGGGACGACTTGACCTCCTTTGACTACGTGTATGAGCCCGGCTCTCCTTTGCATCTCAACCGGCACTTCGGCCGCCCGGAGTCCACGTTGGTGAAGGCCGAAAAGTGGATTGTTCCTTATCTCGGTCACCCCTCTTACCGCGTTCCCGACCTGATGATCGCCTTCGATGTCGACCCTGAGCTCTACGACGATCAGAACGGCTACGTCATCTCCGACCAGGGCAAACCGCCCGACTTCGTCCTCGAAGTTGCCTCGCGCAGCACGGCGACGATCGACATCATCGACAAGCGCCGCGACTATGCCGAGTTCGGCATCCCCGAGTACTGGCGCTTCGACCACACCGGCGAGTTGCACGGCGCCCGACTCGCCGGCGACCGCTTAGTCGGCGATCGCTACAAGCCGCTGCAGATCGAGGAACTCTCACCAGACGTCGTGCAAGGGCGGAGCGATGTGCTCAACCTCATCCTCCGTTGGGACCACGGCGACCTGCACTGGATCGATCCCGGCACCAACAAGCACATCCCCACCTTCGACGCCGAGCGCGAAGGCCGCTTGGCGGCGGAGGCCCAGGTGCGCGCGCTGCAAGACGAATTGCGCCGGCTCAAGGACTGAGACCGGCTTGACCGTTCCCTATCATGGATCGCAATGCGGATGCGACGGCTCTTGCTCGGCGCCGCGCTGGAGGAGGACTTGACCATGCCCGCTCTTGATGGAATGCGGATCCTGGATATGACCCAGTACGAGGCGGGCACGTCCTGCACGCAGGCGCTCGCCTGGCTGGGAGCGGACGTCGTGAAGGTCGAGCAGCCCGGCGTCGGCGACCCCGGACGCGGCGTCCGCACAGGCACGCTGAACTCGCCTTATTTCATCAACTGGAACTCCAACAAGCGCTCGGTCACGATCAACCTGCAGGACCCCAAGGGTCGCGAGCTGCTGCTCGAGATGCTGCCCCACTACGACGTCTTCGTCGAGAACTACGGCCCCGGCGTGATGGAGCGGCTCAACCTCACGTATGACGTGATGAAGGAAATCAACCCGGCGCTGATTTACGGCCGGCTGAAGGGCTTCGGTCTCTCCGGTCCGTGGCAGGACTTCAAGTGCTACGACATGGTCGCGCAGGCGGCCGCCGGCGCGTTCTCGGTGACCGGCGAGAAGGATGGTCCGCCGATGATGCCCGGCTCCACCGTCGGCGACTCCGGCACCGGCACAGAGCTGGCGCTCGCGATCACAGCCGCCTACGTCCAGCGCCAGCGAACCGGCGAGGGTCAGTTCATCGAGATCACGATGCAGGAGGCGATGACCTACTTCATGCGCACCCGCATCGCCTACTCGCAGTGGGGCGAAAAAGTCGCGCCGCGCAACGGCAACGCCGCCGGCGCGCCGACCAACCTCTACCCGTGCAAGTCGACGCCCGAGAGCGAGGAGCGCGGCGGCAACAACGACTGGGTCTACATCATGGTCGTAACCAGCCGCATGTGGGACACGCTCTGCGCCGCGATTGACCGGCCCGAGCTGCTCGTTGACCCGCGTTTCGAGGACATGTGGAAGCGCAATGAGAACGGCCAGGAGCTGTACGAAGAGGTCTCGAAGTGGACCAGGACGCGGACCAAGTGGGAAGTGATGGAAGAGCTCGGAGCAACGGGCGTGCCCTGCTCGGCGGTGCTCGACACCTACGACCTGTTCCACAACCCGCACTTCGAAGAGCGAGGCTTCGTCCACGAACTCGAGCACCCGGCTCACGGCACCATCCGCCTGCTCGGTTGGGCGCCAAGGATGTCGAAGAGCGACGTGCCGATCATCCGAGCTCCATTGCTCGGTGAGCACACCAACGAAGTCCTCAGCGACGACCTCGGCCTCAGCGCCGGAGACATGCAAGAAATGGAAGCCGCCGGCATCATCGGAGGCGAACCCGTCTTCCCGGCCAAGTAGCGGGAACCCTCACCCCAGCCCTCTCCCAGGGGGAGAGGGAGTTTCTGATCCCCTCTCCCCGAGGGAGAGAGTTAGGGTGAGGGCCTGCTCCTCCCTCGGGGGGGAGATGCCGAAGGCAGAGGGGGGTCCCTCCCATGCCGAGCAACGACCTCCTCCAGGGCCTCCCTCCAATCCTGCCCGACGGCCCAATCCGAGCTCTGATCCTCGGCTCCTTCCCCAGCGTGAAGTCGCTAGAGAGCCAGCAATACTACAACCACCCTCAGAACTGGTTCTGGCGAGTGCTGCAACACTGCGGAATCGTCGAAGACACCACCGCGCCATACGAGGAGCGAGTCGAACAGGTTCGAGCCAGGAACATCGCGATCTGGGATCTGTACGAGCAAGTGCGTCGCGAAGGGTCGGGAGACGACAAGATTCGTGATGCCGTGCCGAATGGAATCGGGGTTCTACTGGAGTCCAGGGGACCGTTCCCAATCCTCCTGAACGGCAGGAGGTTGAGAGAGTTCCGGCGAGCGTTCCCGGGTCTGGAAGCGGATTTGATCGCACTACCGAGCACCAGTCCGAGGCCTCTCCATTGGAACACCGAAGAGTCAAGGTTTGCCGCAAAGAACGAGTGGTGTTCCGCGTTGTCACGGAATAGAGACGTGCCTACGATTGCTCGGTGATCCAACGCATCAGACATCGTGGTTTGCGGCTCTTGCACAAGCGCAACGACCCTCGGCTTGTTCCACCTGCGCATCGACGGCGAATCGAACGCATCCTGGAGCAGTTGGATGCCTCGAGCGAGGAACGTGCAATGGACGTGCCAGGCTGGCGGTTGCATCCGTTGAAGGGTCAGCGGTCAGGATTCTGGGCCGTTGACGTGTCCAGGAATCACCGGATCATCTTCCGTTTCGAGGCTGGTCACGCGACCGATGTCGATATGCTCGACTACCATTAGCCACCGAGGAGCAGTTCTGCAGATGTCGCGCAGTAATCCGCACCACCCGGGTGAGACAGTTCGAGAAGACTGCATTGAGGCCCTGGGCCTGACCATCGCCAAGGCTGCAGCACATCTGCAGATCGAGGAGTCAGCGCTGGCGGCCGTGTGTGCCTGTGAGGCACCCATCACGGCCGACCTCGCCATCCGGTTCGAACAAGCCTTCGGAAGCACTGCCGACACATGGCTCCGCCTGCAGAACACCTACGACCTCGCCAAGGCTCGAAAGACGGCCTGCGACATCAAGCGGATCGAACGCGCCGCCTGACGATGCCGATGAAGAACCCGTCGCATCCCGGTCGCATTGTCCTGCGGGACTGCATCGAGGCACTGAACCTGACCATCGGGAAAGCCGCCGCGCATCTGCAAGTGGAGGAGGACGCTCTCACTGCAATCTGCGAGCGCCGCGCTCCAATCACCGCCGATATGGCAATTCGGTTCGAAATGGCCTTCGGCAGCACCGCCCACGCCTGGCTTGGCATGCAGGCCGCCTACGACCTCGCCCAGGCCCGGAAGACGGCCTGCGAAATCAAGCGAATCGAACGCGCCGCCTGACCATGCCGATGAAGAATCCGTCGCGTCCAGGCGAAACGGTGCTCGTGCTGTGCTTCGAGCCATTCGACCTCTCGATCGCCGCCGCCGCGGCCCACCTCAAAGTGGACGAGGAGTACTTGTCGGCCCTGTGCAACGGGCGTGAGCGGATCACCGCCGATCTCGCGGTGCACCTGCAGCAGGCCTTTGATGGGACAGCCGAAGCCTGGTTGCGCTTGCAGACGACACACGATCTGGAACTTGCCCGCAACGCAACGTGTGACATCAAACGGATCGAACGCGTGGCCTGGCAGTATCGACCCCATACACTCTTACTTAGCCGGCATTCCATGCCAAGTTAGCTGCTTGCCAGTCTCAGCATCTTGCACGTCTCGGAGTCTTGGCGGATTCTCCTCGTCCTGAGATGCTTCATCCAGCTGGGCTTGCACCAATCCCACGACTGATCCCGGTCCCCTATCGATATCGGACCATTCTGAGTACCCACCGTTGCGTTCTATGTACCACCTAGTGAAGTTAGCATTTGAGAGCTTCGCGCTCTTCATTACTGCGCCTCCGAAAAACGCTCCACAAAACGAACAATCGGATATATCTGCCCCTGTGAGGTCTACACTTTTGAGGTTCGCTCTGTGAAAGGATGATCCTTCCAGGGAAACGCGTGCAAGGTTCAGTCCGCCAAGATCCCAGCGTTCGAAATTCTTACCATGCAAATCGATCGTGAAGCCCTGTTCCATCTCAAAGCCGATGTCTTCCGGCGACCTTGAACCGATGTAGTCAAGGGCCGCGCTGACGTCCTCACGCACACTGCGGCCCTTTCCGCGAGGGACGTGGGTTGTGTCTGTCTGCTCGCCGGTCCGTGGCTGTCGAACAAAGGATGCGAGCAATCTAGCAGTTTCCACGTAGTAGCGTCCGCGGTTTTCTCGCGAGATTTGGGCAAGAGTATGAATGGCACCCAAACGCACGGCGCTCAGATCATGCCCGAGCATCTGCGCCGCCGATTGGAATCGCTGGGTTGCGAGAGCCTCTTGGGCCGCATCAACGCTGTTACGTGCCGCATCAACGCTTTCCTGCGACGCTCTAACTTGTTGCTCGGCGACCCATCCCCTCCAAACTGCGAGCAGGAGGGCCAATCCTGCTCCAACTATTAGGACCATGTTTCGGATCGTCGTACTGAGACTCTCCTCGCCGCTCTCGGTCGCGGCTAACTCGTCCCAAAACTCCCACGACAGCAGAACGCCGGTAAGGACGATAGCTGCGACGATCACCAAGAACCACATTGTCCCGGAGCCCATGAAACCCTTCACTCATTCACCTCCGAGACTTGCAGGACCACCTGAATCCGACGAGCCACCTCCGAGAACCAGGCCACCTCCGACACCGCCAACCCCCTCCCCAGCACCTTCGACTCCCGATACGACAGCCACTTCTTCAACACCTGATACCCGCCCAACCGATACTCCCACACCTCGATCGGCACATCCTTCCAGTAGGCCCGATCGTTCAGATAGACATCCACCATCTCGCCCCGGCGCTCGACTTTGCCCTGGCCGGGCATGACGGCTTGATTGGCTCCGTAGTGGCCCCAGCCGGCGGTGAGGTTGAAGTCGTTGGGTTGCATCGGTTGGCCGTCGATGGTGGTGGGGACGGCGATGCTGGTGTCGAGGAGGTCGGTGACATCGGACTCGGTGTCGAGCAGGCGGGCGAGGCGGCGGCCCGTGGCTGCGGACTCGGCCAGGGCGTCGGCACTGTCGGGCAGGGGGATGCGAGGCCAGCCCATGCGCAGACCGCCGGCGTTGGCCTCGCGGAAGGCGGAGTCGTGCAGCGTGGCGAGGACATGGTGGAAGAGGTCCTCGGGCGCGGCGTTCATGGACTCGATGTAAGACTGCGCTACCTCGCTCAGGTTGGCGGTGCGCTTGACGCCGTTGACCTCCTCGCCGAACTGGTCGTCTCGGAGGTAGAGGGGTATGCAAGTTGCGCTGCGGTCAAACAGGTCAATACCGCCTATGACAGATATGACTTGTGGCGGAGACCACTCACGTCGGGGCTTCTGTTGCGTCACGATCGTGACGTTCCCCGCGAAGACATGTGGTGCATACTCAGGGCTCGGACGGGCAAGCAAACCAATGTCTGACTCCCAATAGAGCCATCGTGTGTCGAATGGTCGCCAGGCGTGTCGGACAAGGCCGGAGTCACTCATTCCCCGTTTCTGGCGGACCTCTCGCGCTGATTGTGGATCCTGCGGGATGGAACTCGTCTTTTTCAACGCCGATGGCCATCGGCGGGCAATCTCTACGTGACTCACTGAGGAGTCGAAGTACTGCTGAATGCGGAATGAGAGGGGCTCAAGATCAGTGCCCACCAAGAACGGATCCCGATTCGTCTTTACGCCAGGGAACTGAGCGGGGAACAGTTCCACAACCGACGGCCATTCGAACCAGTGCTCGCTAACTGCGACGGGGCCGAAGGGTAGACCCAGACCTGTCATCGGCCTGACTGACTGATACTGCCCATGTGGCTTCGACTCAGCTGTATCGCCCAGCTTCGTCAGCTTTCCGACGCCCCACAGTTCTCTCCAGTCGATCTTCTCCAGCGGCTTGTGCTTTTCCTTGCGCAGCAGCGTGGCAATGGCCGTTCCGACCTGGATTCCAACCGGATCGTCCTTCGTCGAGAACACGCTCGGATCCGGATCGCCCTCCGGTGTGAGCTTGCCTGTTCGGCGACTGTCTCCGTTGAGGTTGTCGATGCGGATGATGTCGAAGGCGTCGAGGTAGCGCTGTCTCATGCCGGGGAAGGAGAGGCCGTCGAGCCATGAATAGTTGCTGATGAAGCAGACGATGCCCTTGCCGGTCTTCTCGGCGATGCGGCGCTCGGCCATGCGGAAGAAGCGCACGTAGAGGTCGTTCAGTCCCTGACCCTTAGGCTTGGGCAGGTCGGGGCCCGTGACAGGCTGCTTGACTGTGCGGTAGGCGTCGGTCAGCTTCCGCTCCTCTGCCACCTCGGAAACGCCGGGGAAGCCGTTGTAAGGCGGATTGCCGAGCACGACCAGAATCTTGCGTTCCTGCTTAACCTCGTTGGCGCTCTTCCGTTCCTCCTCAAGCTCAGTGAATGGCAGCTTGGCCTGCTCCGTTGGCTCCCAGCCGGTCAGCGCGTTGGTCAGGAAGACGCCGGCTCGCTGGTCGGGCGCCAGTCCCGCGCCCATCTGCTCCAGCGCCAGCCCGATCTCAAGGTGCGAGACGACCAGCGGCGCGGGCATGATCTCAAAGCCGAAGACGCGGGTTGAAGCAGCCTGGCGGACCGACTCAGCCCAGGCTGCGCCGCCGCCCGACGCCTGTTCCGTCTCGGCGATCCGGCGCAGCGTCTCAACGAGGAACGCGCCCGTGCCGCAGCAGGGATCGAGCACGTACACGTTCTCGTCGGCGAGCCCCTTGGCAATGCCGAGGTCGTCGCGCAGCGAGCGGTCGACCCGCGCCACCATGTAACGGACGACCTCGCGCGGGGTGTACCAGACGCCAAGGTCCTTGCGCAGGTCGGGATCGAACGCTTCAAGGAACGGCTCGTAGAAATACTGCACCGCCTCGCCCTCCGAAAAGCGCTTGAGGAAGGCCTCGCGGTCAACGCGCTCCAGCGCAGCCTCGGTCCAATCGAGCACTTCGCTCAGATCGAGTCGTTCCAGCCGGCCGGGATCGGTGATCTGGTGGAAGAGCATCCGCAACACGGGCGCGCGCAGCTCGTAGACGGTGTCCTTCCAGCCAAAGTGGCCTGGCTTGCCCGCCCGCGCCCACAGCACCCAGGCGGCGAAGACGCCGTAAAACAGCGTCTGCACCAGGGTTGAGCGGAAGAACTTGCCGCCGTCCTCGCCCTCGAAGGACATGCCCAGCGCCTGCTCGATCGCGCTGCGAATCGTCGCAAGCGAGTCCTCTTCCTCCGCCGCATGCTCGACTCGCTGCAGGGCGTCGCGCGCATAGGAGGCCAGCAAGCGTGCGAGGTCGCGCGGCTCGGAGATGGTCGAGCGGTGCGACATCACGCGCTGCAGATATTCGCCCAGCGAGACGCCGTGTCGGTTGGCGGCACGAGTTCGATGCTTGAGCAGTTCGTCGAAGGCTGCGTTGGAGTCGGAGAGGCTGTAGCGCTCAAGCGTGTGTTTGGCGCCGTCGTTGTCCTGTCCAACCAACGCAAACTCGCGCAGGTTGGTCACCAGCACGAGCTTGTGCGTCCGCCAGTAGTCATCAACCTGATTGGATGCGATCAGCACATCGAGGTCATGGTCGGCCGGTTTGACTTCGACAACGCCACGGTCGGGTTGCTCGTTATCTGAGGTAAAGAACCCAAGGTCGGGCTGTCCGCTGCTCGATTCCTTGTATTGGACAACGGCGCGCACTTTGGGCGTGAGTTGCTCGCCAATGGCGTCGAAGAGGTTGTCGAGGGCGGTGTAGTGGGAAAGCTCCGGCGTGCCGACGCGGTTCACCGCTGAGACCGCGTCCAGATACTGCTTGACGGCCTGACGGAGTTCAGTCACCGCTCGCCCAGCTTCCCAACCAGGGACGCCACCATTGACATCATCGGACAGGGCATGCTTAGTTCGCTGGCCCTTCTCACTGGTTGGCGGAAGATCGCGTCGAGTTCGAGCGGGCGGCCTTCGTTGTAGTCGATCACCGTGCTCGGCCGATAGGCGCCCATACCGAGGGTCTGGGTGAGGAACAAGTGGGCAATCCGCGGGCCGTCGATCCGGACCGCTTCACCGTGCGCCTCCAGGTCGGCGTTACCGGCGGCCACGACCTCGCGGATGATCTCGTGTGCTGCGTCGTACAGCGGCGGGTCTTCGATCACCTGATCGACCGCGACTCCGCCCGCGATCACGCAGAGCCCGTTGAAGGGGATGTTCCAGCACAGCTTCTCCCAGCGCGCCTTGAGCAGGCTCGATTCGGGTCGAATCTCGACCTTGCTGCCCGCAAACAGATCGACGCCGCGTTGCAGCTCGACTGGGTCGTCGCCGTGGTGACCGAGGTTGATCGCTCCGAACTCCTGGTGAATGATCTGGCCCGGCTCGCCACGGATCACGCCGATGAATCCCAGTCCTCCGAAGAGCGAAGTTGCCTCCGGAAGCTGGGCCGCAATCTCCTCGTCGACGCTGAGTCCGTTCATGATCGCGAGGACCCGCGTGCCCTCGGACAGCAGCGGTCCGACCAGTGTTGGAATGTCGGGAATCGCGGTCGCCTTGAGTCCGACCAGCACCCAGTCGACCGGACCGTGCGCGGCGAGCGCCTCGGGTGTCCGCTCGATGGTCGGAGAGTCGAGCGTCATGTCACCAAGGTGGCTCGAGAGATGCAGGCCGCCGGCCTTGACTGCGTCGTAGTCGCGGCGCATGAGAAACCGGACATCATGGCCCGCCTCGGCGAGACGCATGCCAAAGTACCCGCCGACCGCTCCCGCGCCGACAATCGCGACTCTCTGCGACATCGTCCTTTAGTCCCCCGCTGCCGACTGCACTGACTGCGCCGACTGTCCCGCTTCGTCGTTCAGCCGCTCGACGAAGCGGTCGACCCGGAACAGGTCCAGGTCGTGCCTGGTCTCGCGATGCATGCTGAGGTCGGCCAGCGCCTCGCCGATTGCCGGCGAGAACTTGAAGCCGTGACCCGAGCAAGGACTGGCCAGCACGATGTTCGGTCGCTTGGGATGGATGTCGATCAGGAAGTGCGCGTCTGGCGTGCTCGTGTAGAGGCAGGTCTCGGCGCGCAGCAGCTTGCCGCCGACATCGGGGAAGGTGCGCTCCAGCCATTCGCGGACATTCGCCTCGTCCTCGGGCGTCATCTGCTGGTTGTAGCCGTTGGGGTCAGCCTCATCCAACGGCTGATGGTGCCCGAGTTTGAAGCCCTTGCCCACGTTGGGGAATCCGTAGGCAAAGTCCTGCGGCCCGCGCTCCCACATCCAGAATGGCAGCGCGCCGACCTCGAACGCCTCGGGATTGGCTCGCGGCTCGAACCAGAACATGACCTGCCGCGTCACCTTGAGCGGCAGATTGAGCTTACCAACAAGTCCGGCATTCCAGGCGCCGGCAGTGACGACCATCCGCTCAGCTTCATACGTGCCGTTCTGCGTGTTGATCACGATCGGCGACTCGACGTCGTCCATGTCCGACGGCAGCCAGCGCTCGACCGGCTCGTCAAAATGCAGCTCCGCGCCATGCTTGGCCGCCTGTCCGAGCTGGCCGTTGAGCGCGGTCTCGATGTCGATCATCCCGCCGCGACGCTCAAGAATCCCGACCAGATCGTCGGTCGCGAGGATCGCGGGATAGCGCTGCTTGAGCTCGGCCCCGTCCATGTAGTCGATTGGAATGTCATGCTCGCGAGCGCTGGCGAGCACTCCATTGATCTGCAGCGAGTTTTCAACGCCAAGCGTCAGCGAACCGGTCTGCCTGAACAGCGGCTTGCCGACCAGCTCCGCCAGCTCGTCCCACAGCTCATACGCGCGGCGGACAAACGGCACATAGGACGGGCCCTCGTAGTAGGCCTCGCGGATGCCGCGAGTGTCGCCGTGTGTTGATCCCATGGTGTGCGGCGGATGGAATCGGTCAAAGCCAATCACCCGCTGTCCACGCCGAGCCAGATGCCAGGCAGCAGCCGATCCCATCGCGCCCAGTCCAACAACGGCAACGTCATATCGATTGGAGGACGTGCTCATCAAGAACCTCCTGCCGCCGCCCCGGCCTGCGACTTCATCTCGGAAGCGACCTGATTCATTGAGTTGTTCTCCCAGTAGAGGACGTGCTCGACGTGCTCGCGGATTGACCACTCGTCGTTCGGCGCCTTCGCGTCGAGCAGTGCGTCGTCCATGTGCAGAAGCTGTCCGACCAGCTCAGCTCGCTGGAAGATCAGGTCTCGTGTCAGATGCGAGAGCGGCGACTCCTGCATCTGCTTCGCGGTGTAGCGAGCCGTGGAGACTGCGCCGGCGTGCATCCGATCATGCTCGGCGTTGTGTACAAGCAGCCGTCGCACGCCGCCGTTCATCGCGCAGCCATGCTCGGTCGGGAATGGCAGGTCGTCGTCCGACAAGCCGGACAGCTGCTCGACGGTGTCAGCGAGCTGGCGCAGCAGTCTCAGCGCCAATTCGGTGGATTCATTCGTGGCCATTGGCTTCCTCGACTCCGATTCAGTGAGCAGGTCTCAATCATCAAGGTCCTCAGTCCCCGCTTTACGCGGGGACCCGTTCCCTCACCGCAAAATACCGCCTTCAACCGACGCAGAGGGGACACCGAGCAGGTCCCCGCGTAAAGCGGGGACTGGAATCACTCGGATCCTCCGGCGAGGAACTCGAGCAACGTCTTGTTGGTGAAATCGGGCGCTTCCTCGGGGAAGAAGTGACCCGCTCCCGGCACGCCGACCGCGGTCAGGTCGGGGAAGTACATTGGGAACTGGTCGAAGAACGGATTGCCCGACGGCGTCTCGCGGCTGGGCGGACTGTCGGGCGCGAGCCGCGCGTTGCCGTACATCCAAAGCGCCGGCTTTTCGAAGCGCTTGTGCCGGTCCTCCGGTCCGTACTCCATGAACTCGCGACCCCAGGGATGGTCGTTCAGCCCCTGCCGCCATACCTCGCCGACCTGCGCCGAGGTCAGCCGCTCGCAGCGATACCCTCCGGCGACACTGTCGTCGGCGTGCATCCGGTGGAATGGCAACGCGTGTCGGTAGTAGGAGATCGCAGCGGCGTGCGAGTCCGGGTCGGAGAACGCCTGCTTGTAGACGTCGACATCCTCATCGGTCGCCCAGCGATTCGGCGACAGTCGCCGACCGCTGACACTCCAGGGCGAGTATGGCCAGCCGGGTAGTTCAGGATTGGACTCGCCGGTGAAAATCGTCTCGATGAACTGCGCGTGGTACTCGGCGTAGAAGAGTTCGGGCAGCGCTCGGGCCTTGAACCAGAATCCGTGAACCGCGGCGGGCGTCCAGACGCTGCAGAGCGTGTCCATGAGCGCGACGCTGGAAATCCGCTCGGGCCAGTCAATCACGACCTTGAAGCCGATAATCCCTCCCCAGTCATGCCCGACCAGCGCCACCTCGTCGATATCGAAGTGGTCGAGCACGCCAACCATGTCAGCCGCCAGCGTATGTCGAGACACCGGCCCCGGAGGCTTGTCGGAGTCGCCATAGCCACGAGTGTCGGGGACAATCACGCGGTATCCGGCGTCGACCAGCGCCGGCACCTGGTTCCGCCACTCATAGGAAGTCTCAGGGAATCCATGGATTAGAAGAACCGGAGGCCCGTCCGAGGGGCCGTCAGAGGTGACGTTGATCCGGATCCCGTTGGAGTCAATGCGTTGTGTCTCCATCAGCCGCTCCAATCACTCTCCCGCGCAGGCTAGCGCGGACGCGATTCGGCTTGGACCCGAAGATATGCTGAAGCCATGACCACAGCACAAGCCAACCACTGCAGCGAATTGAGCGCCGAGTACTTGAGCAAGGCCCGCATCCACTTCAACGAAGACGACCTGAAGCAGGCCTCGGAAAAGGCCTGGGGCGCGGCAGCGACGGCAATCAAGGCAATCGCCGAGTCCAGAGGATTGGAGCACGGCCGCCACGGCGATCTCTGGAGGACCGTACGGCTAGTAGTCCGCGAAACCGAAGACCGCGAGATTCGCGTCGCCTTCAGCCTCGCAGAATCGCTTCACACCAATTTCTACGAAGACTGGCTAGATCATGAGGACGTCGAGGACTACCTCCGTGAGGTCGAGCGGCTGGTGGGGAAGTTAAATCAGGAAGCTCAGCTGTGATCGCCCAGCTCCGTCATTCCCGCGCTCCGACGCGGAAATCTCGCTGCGTCAGGGGTGGTTAACCGCTCCGCCGCTACGGTTGCAGCATCAGATGGTCGCTTCTCACTCGATACATTCCCAGAAACGCCAATCAGCTCGGATTCCAAAGTCACTCTCTGGATCCCTTGTAATGCGCAACGAATAGTCAACTTCAGCGTATGCCAGTGTTTCCAGAACATTATCTCCGAAATCGACCCAGTCTGTGCCAGTCACATCCAGATACTCGATGAGCTCTTTCGCATGGGCTTCACTTATCGGAGGAAACGCTGGAGTGTCAAGTTCACGTTTGTACTGATCTTCTCGAATGTCCCATGCTGTTCGCAAGATCGAACTGTGCAATTGATCATATCGACTCTCGAGTTCGTGTCGTCGCTGAAGAATACGGGACGAGCCATCGTCCGAGGGACGCCTTCCGCTCATAACTGCTCCTTCTTCAACGCCTAGATGACTGTGCGGAGCAGCTCAATCAGACCAGCAATGGCGGCGCCACCTAAAGCTGCCATAAGGGCAGTCACAAACTCCCAATTCTGTGGCACTCCGTACTGCAAACGACGGGCATACTCATCTGCCGAGCGAGCGCTCCGGAATGTACGACGATAGTCGTAGGCAATTTTCTCCTTTGACCGTGTTTGGCGATCATCACCAGTGTTCTCTCTAGACCACGCACTACACAATGCACACTGGTGACCTATGTAACTGACTCCGTCTATCGCGGCTGTACGGTATACAGAGTACTCCGAAATCGTCCGCTCAGTAGGCGCACCATGCTCCTCTATCCTCCACTTCGGCGGAGGGTGATGTTCATCCTGTTCCCATCTTCGGCTTAAGGTGAATGTTCGATTCGATGTCTTGGGTGATCCTGTTACGGAAACTTTGTACATCCATGGTGACCTCCTCGTTACGCGCTCCCACAGATCGAGCATGCTCCTCCACCAACCTAGGCGCTCTCCACCACACGCGCACTTGTGTCGTCGGAACATACCAAGAATGTCGGGGGCTGGAATGTCATCCATAGTTCCCGCGCACCTACCTAGACTGTCACCTGGCCAAGCCTCTGATTCTCGGCCCGTAGACCGCTCAGCGTTAGCCCATTCGAGTTGATCCGATTACACGGCCCACAAAGCAACAACTGACTCGAGATTTGATTCATCCCACCGTCCAACCTCGGGGTGCTGTGCCCCAATCCGACATTGAACGAATCATCAAACTTGGCGCCCGCGGCAAGAGAGCCCGGCCTCGCACGGAAATCCCGACTCTTGTTGAACGGCGGGTAGGTCGCGATCAGTTGGATTATGCCGGAGTTGATGCCCCTCAGGAACAACAGGTTGTCACCGTGAAAGAGGGTTCGGCTGGCGACGTTCAGAGTTGACATGTCGATAGCGTAGTGCTGATGTTCTTATGTGGGAAGCCGGGGGGTCCCCTTCAGCCTTCGGCAGCTCCCCCTGCAAGGGGGAGCGGGGAGTGGGTATGCGCGCTGCATGGGTTCGCAGCGCCGATGTGAACACGCCCTAGCCAAACGCTGGCAGGACCTCGTTCACGACTCGGTCGTACATGGCTTGCTGGTCATAACCGACCAGTCTCAGCGTGATCGTCGTGGCTCCCGCGTCGACGTATCTCTGGATGTCGGCGATGCATTGGTCGGGGGTTCCCATGGCGACCCACAGGCTGAGGGCGTCGTCGGTGTAGGTGGTCGTGTAGTACGCCTCGAGGTAGCGGCGTGACTCATCCAGGGCAGCCTGGCGATCGTCATTGACGTTGATGTTGTAGTAGACGCAGGTCTCGAAGTCGTCGCCGAGCTGCCGGCCCTCTTCCTCGGCGTAGCGATGGATATCAGCCAGGTATTCCTCCACAATCGCCGGTGGCTGGAATGTCGTCATCCAGCCGTCCCCGAGCCTCGCTGTGCGGCGCAGACCCGCCTCGCGGTTGCGGGTGAGATCGGGGCGCGGATTCGACGTCACCCAGATCGGCACCGGACGCTGGACCGAACGCGGCTCGATGGTGACGTTGTCGAAGTCGTTGTACTCGCCGTGGTAGGAGACGTTGTCTTCCGAGGTCAGCAGGCGCATGACCTCGATTGCCTCTTCCATGCGTTTCATTCGCGACTCCGGCGCAACGCAGAACGCCTCGAACTCGTGCAGCATGTCGCCGCCGCCTGGAGCGGCCTGCCCCATACAGGCGGCGAAAATCGTGCGGCCGTTGGACATGAAGTCGAGCGACGCCCACTGATAGGCGAGCAGCAGGCCGTCGCGCAGCGGCGTCGAGGCAAAGCAGGCAGGGCCAATCCGCACGCGGTCGGTAACCACGGCCAGAGCGCCCATCAGCGTCAGTGCATCAAGCCGAGGCTTGGCCAGGATCGAGTCGCCAACCCAGATGCTGTCCCAGCGCTCATCGGAGTCGGCTCGCTGGGCCAGGGCAATCATGTCGTCAAGCGTTGACGCGCCGGTGACGACACCGCGGTTCGAGAGTGTGAGTCCAAAGTTGACCACGCTGAGCCTCCGTTCGTGCGTCAGCAGGGTAGTGACTGCGAAGGGCTGGTGCGTTCAGACGAAGGCGGGCAGGACTTCCTGCGAGATCCGCTGATACTGCCCTGTCTGATCGCCGCTGCAGATCCTGAGCAGCACGGTCGTCGCGCCGGCATCGATGTAGCGCTGGATGTCTTCGACGGCCTGCTCGGGTGGGCCGTAGGAGCACCAGCGACGGACCATCGCCTCGGAGTGGTCAAGGAAGTAGTAGTCGTCGAGGAAGCGCTTGGCCTCAGCGAAGGCGGCGTCGCGGTCGTGGTCGATCATCACCGAGTGGAAGGCGACGACATCGAAGTCGTCGGGTAGCTCACGGCCGGCGGCGGCGGCGTAGCGGCGGATGTCGCCGAGGTATTCGCCAAGCAGTTCCGGCGTCAGCGTCGTCGACATCCAGCCGTCGCCCAGCCGGGCCACGCGGCTCAGACCGCGCTCCCGGTTGCGAGCATCGTTGGGATTGGGATTGGAGACGACGAGGATCGGGATCGGCCGCTGGATCGAGTGCGGCTCGATGGTCAGGTTGTCGAAGTCGTTGTACTTGCCGTGGTAGGACGCGTTGTCCTCGGAGGTGAGCAGGCGGATGATCTCGATCGCCTCTTCCATCCGGCCCGAGCGGGTGACGGCGGGCACGCAGAAGTGTTCGAACTCGGAGTTGTCGGCAGCGCCCATGCAGGCGGCAAATGTCAGCCGTCCGTTGGAAATCACATCGATCGCCGCGAGCTGATAGGCGAGCAGCGTCGCCGGTCGCACCGGAGTCGTGGCAAAACAGCCGGGCCCAATCCGAACGCGCTCGGTGCGAGCCGCCAACGCACTCATCAGAGACAGGGCATCCAGCCGAGGCTTGGCTGTAATCGAATCGCCAACCCAGACCGAGTCCCAGCGCTCATCCGCGTCGACAAGGCGTGTCAGGTCATACATCTCCTCAAGCGAGGAATCGCCAGTGACAACGCCGCGGTTGGTCAGAGTCAGTCCGAAGTTGGTCATGAAGTCGCTCCCATCTCGGAAACAGGGTATCGGCGCGAGGTTCCGACGCACGTCAGCTAGTGGCCGGAAGCGATGTTTGGGTCGTAGCCTTGCGATCTCACTTCTTCACCATCTTCCAGAGGAGGGCTAATGAGCTCTACGCTTAGAGACAAGTCAGTGGGCACTCGATAGAAGAAGACAGTTTCATTCGCTTCGCCGCTAGGGTCATATCGCTTCCACCATGTGCGCCCTTCGGCGCGCAGGCCAACAAGATACGCCCATGCTTCAGGCTGCCGCAGCCACTGCACGGTAATCGTCTCACCATCTCTCTCGATTGAGAGGCCTTGAGCATCACCAGGCGTCGTCACCGTCTCAGCCTGCGACCACTGCAGCCTCTCAGGTCGTCTGAGCTGTTCCGACCGTTCATACCGAGCAAGTTGATACTCGTAGGTGCCCAGAGGCTTGAGACCCTGCCAAGCACCTCGACAGAGGTAGTCATCGTGCCGCTGTTGTTCAAGCTCAAGGACATATCTCCAATCGATTTGACTGTCTTCTCGCCAACGCAGTACAGCGGTAAAGGGCCAATAGCGGCAACTCCAACTCAGCAGAATGTGGTCACGATGAACGCTACGCGGGCCGAAACTAATCTCGCGGTAGCTCTCGTCTTGGTGCCCCCCGCCGTACCAGGAGTCGTAGGTCTCGACGTACTCGACCGTGGTTTGCCCAGTCGAATCGATGACCCACCCTGAGATGTCTGACATTGTGCCATCTGCCTCTGTTTGACATTCGACGACGAAGTAGCCACTACGTTCTTCGGTCTTGAACCCCAGCGCGTCGCCCATTGACACGATGAACGGACGCGCGCCGCCAATGATGCTCCACTGAACTAGAAGCGGCGCCCGCTGCTCTGCTGGACAAGGCGAAAAGCGCGCATTCATCTTGAATGTAAGTGGTAACAGCTTGTAGCTGTCGGGTTGCCTCCGTCCTAGTTCCCCATACCCTTCGATGAGTGGAGCGACACTCACCCAATACTCCTCGTCGTTCGGCCTGATCGATATCTCGGCGGTGGTCTGACGACCGACATCAAACACCTCTTCAGGTCCCTGATTCCGTCGCACGTAAATTCGATATCCTTCGACTTCGACATCGATTTCGGGGTGCTCCCATCGAAACTGCAGAACATCACCTCGTTCTGCGAATCGAAGTCTGCCAATAGGCCTGGTGAATTGGGGCACCTCTGCCGGTGCTGACCAAGGAGTCCATACTCCCTCTCGCAACAGCCTTACACGGACCGCTTCAGGAACATGCCCCTCTGCCAGCTCCATTGAGACGTGTCCGATACGAGCTTCGCGAGTGACGTACTGACCTCGGTGCTGCCAGGAAACTTCAGAGATTTCTGCGCCGTCAGGATCCCATTCAAATGTCCAGTCCCCGACGTGTGGATCGACGAAGTCCTTCCAAGGCGTGGGAATCCAATAGAAGTCAGTCAATCGAGGTGCAGACGCCGGCTCGCCTCGAGTAGGAAAGTTGGTGTCGTAAGTCGGTACGTGTATGTCAATTTGGCTCTTCCCAGCCGGGATCGTCTGGGTCTCGACACGAACTCGAAATGTGCCGCCAAATCCTAGAGTTGCAAGGCGTAAGCGAGCACTTGATTGGCCCGGATACACTGTTTCGCATCGTTGACCAAATGGATTGTTGTTCGGATAGGCGCAAACAGTTGTTTCGTGGCGGGCGCCGGTCGAAGGCGGTGTCCATGTCACCTCCAACTCACCGTCAGTCGCGGCTGCCGTAATGTTGGTTGGTATCCACGAAGGAGTCGACCAGCCCTCGGGCGCCGGTTCGGTGCGTATCTCGAAGCGATGTTGGTCGAGCACGGTCGGCCAATCACGCCCATCATCGCGGTACACCGCGACTCCGTACAGCGTGTTAGGTTGCAAGTCGGCGAATCGTGCCTGGTACAGCGGACCAGTCGTAACGCGAACTCTCTTCCGAGATCGGTACGGGTCCGCCTCGACCGCCGACAGTTCAGCAACGTAGGTGAGATTCGGGGCATGCGGACCCCAACTCAGAGTGATCGCGTCGTGCGTCGCCTCGGCTTGCAACTCGTGCGGATGCGCTGCGGTCGTGACCAATGCTGTCGGTGACCAGCGCAAGGCGTCCGGTGCCTGAAGATCGTGCGGGTGGCGAATCTGTGCAACCTGTACTTCCTGCTGCTCTCCGCCAGGCGGCGAGTCAACGCGAAAGGAAGTTTGGTAGGTGAAACCGTAAGTTTGCTCTCCTTGATGGAGCTCAACTGTCCATGCATTGCTTCCTTTGACGCGCCGGCGAATGACAGCTTCACCGGTCCGTTGCTCGGGCGGCAAGTATGGGACATTCCAGTCGACGGTCAAGTGCGCCGCAGAGCGTCCGTCCACTCCACTCGTCACCTCCACGTACCTGGGAGCCGGAAGCGGCGGCACGTGCCGAACTTTGGCGAGGGCATACGCTCGCGAACCCGCGCTATCGCTCACTCTCACGCTGATTCGCTGCGTGCCGTCGCCGCCAAGTTCCTCCAGCGGCCACCAGAACTCAGACGTCCGACAGGGGATGTAGTTCGGGTCGGAGTGCTGCTCGATTTCCCGACCGTCGACCGTGACTTGGTAGGGTGGGACCCCTCCGACGATGTTGTAGTCCAGCGTGGTTACGGAACCGATCGTGCAGGTCTCACGAGTGGAACTCGCTGAGACCGTCAATGGCTCAGGATCATCGGCCAGGGCCGTCGCACTGAACGCAAAGAACGACAAGACGGCCAGCAGCAACACGACGCAGCGACATGAACGTCCCATACAGATGGGATGCTAGTGCCGCGGGGTTGGTTCCGCTTGCCTGGCCTGGTGTCTCAGCACCGATGGGATTGACCGTCCGAGCTCTCGTCACATTGTGAGCAAAGCAACAAGATCAGGAACGTCTCGAGGGTGAGATGGGGAGCGCCCCCCCTCTGCCTTCGGCATCTCCCCCCGCAAGGGGGGGAGAGCGGAATGGGGCACAGGAAGTGGTTGATCTGGGTTCACGGCGTCGAGGAGGAGCAGATCCTAGGCCGTCATGCTCCCGAAAGTGTGAAGTCTCGGACGAGGTTGGAGAGGGCTTCGGGGGCTTCGAGGTCTGCCAGGTGGCCGGAGTCTGCGAGCTCGACTGACTGCGCTCCGGGGATCGCGGCTCGCCAGATGTCACCCATTTCCTTCGCGACGATGTTGTCGTTGGCGGAGGTGGCGACGAGCGTTCGGGTGTCGATCCGCATCAGGCGGCGTCCAACTCCGGTGTCGGGGATCGGCCAGAGGAACTTGGCCGAGGCGCGCAGGTCGAGCAACTCTTCGACGTAGGCATCGAGCGCGTCACGGCCTTCCATCAGTAGCTCGGCGCGCTTGTCGGGGTCGCTGAAGAGCACGGCGGTCGGGTGACCTGGGTGCTGCGCGAAGAGGTCCTCGCCGGGGTGATTCTCGGACCACAGGCCAAGCGGGTTGACCAACGTCAGCGACTGCACAGCGTCGGGCCGAATGGCCGCAATCTCTGCGCCAATCCAGGCGCCGATGCTGATACCGACCACGTGAGCCGAGTCGACGCCGAGCGTGCCCAGCAGGTCGACGTTGAACAGCACGAGGTCGAGTCCGTCGCGGACGCCGGGCAGGTCGTCCTTGGCCGGACCCCAGCCCGGTTGGTAAGGCGCGATGACATGGAAGTCCTTGGCCAGCGCCTCGAGGGCGTCTCCCCAGCGAGGGATGCCGGTGACCGGGTGGAGGAAGAGCAGCGCCGACGAGGCGGGGTCGCCGCCTTCCCAGACGTGGGCGGTCTGGCCGCCGGGGCGTAGGTCTAGGGTCTTGAGTTCAGCCATCAGTTGATTCCTGCGAGTTCCAGCGTTTCAGCTTGTTCGGATGTCTTCGATTCTGTTTGGTCGCGGCCGATTGCTTCTGGTCTGTTGAGCGGCGTGGGCGACCAATGGTCAACATATTCACCCCACAGATGCCGCAGCCTGGGGATCACGTGTTCGGCGAAGAGCCGGGTGTTGCGATTGGTCAGTTCGGTCGGCATGTCCCCGAACTGGAAGACGCCGATCAGATGCCCGACCCGCAATCGCTTGACCAGATCCTCGACCTGTTCGGTCACCGACTCCGGTGACCCGGCAATCAGCGTACCGCTCGCGATGCGTTCATCGAAGCTCGGCTCAGGCGTAGGCGGTGCCTGGGTTGCCGCGCCCGACTCCCGCATGGTCCGTTCGCTCGTGTAGCCCGGGGCATTTGCCCAGCGTGGATCGAGGTGTTTGCCCACGTACCAGTTGTAGTGGAGATGCGGGTCGTAGCGTTCGCGTGCCTCGGCGTCGGTCTCAGCGACCGCGAATGTCTGGTTGACTGCGCCCTGGTAGGGATTGAACGGCACTGCCAATTCGGCCAGTCGCGACCAGTAGGCGTCCAGAACCTCTTCGGCATGGAATCGCCCGTCGAACGAGAGACACGAATAGCTGTAGCCCATCTCGGCGCAGAAGTCCCAGGTCTCGGCGCTGCCGCCTCCGGGAATCCAGACAGGAATCGGCTGCTGGATCGGTCGCGGCCAGATGTTGACGTAGCGCAGCTTGCTGAACTCGCCATTCCAGGCGAATGGCTCTGGCTCGGAGAGCGCACGCATTACGAGGTCGTGGTGCTCGCGGTATCGATCGCGGATCGTGGCGGGATTGGCGCCGTACGCGAAGCAGGCATCCATCGTCGTGCCGACCGGCAGACCGGCCACAAGTCGTCCGCCGGAAAGAACGTCAAGCATGGCCAACTCTTCCGCCAGCCGGGTCGGCGGGTTGTAGAGCGGCAGCGAGGTGCCCAACATGATGATTGCCGCCCGCGTTGTGCGTCGTGCCAATGCCGCCGCCATCAGTTGAGGCGAGGGCATCAGACCGACGGCGTTCTGGTGGTGCTCGTTGACGATCAGTCCGTCGAAGCCAACCTGCTCGGCATATTCCATCTGGTCGAGGTACTCGTGGTAGAGGCGGTGCCCGACGATTGGGTCGTAGTAGCGGGAGTCGACGTCGACCCAGACAGAGTTGGATCGGTCGCGGAAGTCAGGCGGCAGATGCGGCCAGGGCATCCCGTGAAACCAGTGGAACTTCACTGTCGGCCTCTGCTCTGCCTTGGTAAGGCTGATGCATTACTCCCCTTCTCCCCCCTTGCGGGGGAGATGCCGAAGGCAGAGAGGGGATCCCTGTTTGGCAGCCCTATCCGCTAGTCACCAGCCACCCCCCTCTGTCACTCCGTGACATCTCCCCCCGCAAAGGGGGGGAGAGGAGAATTGGAGGTCATGCATCAGTCTCTTGCAAGGCAGCGGGAAGCTGATTGGCGCCGTATCGAGACGAATCGTTAGTTCGCGCTGAGCACCGGGGCGGGCGTCGCGACGTGCTGCGAGCCGATGGGCTTTGGCGACCAGTGGTCTTCGTAGTCTTCCCAGATGTGCTTGACCCGCGGCATCACCTGCTCGGCGAAGAGCTTGGTTGAGGCCCTGGCCTTGTCGTCGGGCATGTTGCCGCAGTGCAGCAGCGCGACGAGGTGGCCGACCTGCAGCTTGGTCGCCAGCGCTTCGATCTGTTCGGTGACCGAGTCCGGAGAACCGGCGACGATGTAGCCCTCGCGCACCCAGTCATCCCAGGTCAGCGTGTGGGCGATACCGAGACCCTGTGCACCGCCGGCGCGGAGTCCGGCGCGGATCGTGTTCTCGGTGCGGTAGCCGGGAGCGTCGGCGAAACCCGGGTAGACGTGCAGGCACTTGTCGAAGAAGTACTGCAGGTGCTCGGTGTACATCTGTTCGGCCTGATCGTCGGTCTCGGCGACCACGATCTGCTGCGCGAATGCGCCCTGGAACGGGTTGAACTCGACGCCGAGCTCGCCCAGTCGGTTCCAGAAGCCCTGCATCAGGGCCTCGCCGCGGACGTAGCCGTTGAAGGACAGGTACGAGTAGTTGTAGCCCATCTCGGCGCAGAAGTCCCAGGTCTCGACCGAGCCGCCGCCGGGGATCCAGATGGGCGGAGGCTTCTGAATCGGGCGCGGCCAGATGTTGACGTAGCGAATCTTGTTGTACTCGCCGTTCCAGGAGAAGACCTCAGGGTCCTCCCAGGCGCGGCGGATCAGGTCGTGGTTCTCGCGATACTTGTCACGCAGCGTGGCCGGGTTGGAGCCGAGACAGAAGTTGTCATCCATCGACGTGCCGACCGGGAATCCGGCGACCAGGCGACCGCCCGACATCACGTCGAGCATCGCCATCTCCTCGGCGACTCGGGTCGGCGGGTTGTAGAGCGCAATCGACTGACCGAGCAACAGCAGGGTCACGTCCTGCGTCCGGCGAGCCAGCGTCGCGGCCATGATCTGCGGCGAGGGCATCATCCCGTAGGCGTTCTGGTGATGCTCGTTGACGCCGATGCCGTCGAAGCCGAGCGAGGCGGCGTACTCAAGCTGGTCGAGGTACTCGTTGTAGACGCGGTGGCCCTCGACGGGGTCATAGAGCTTGGAGTCGACATCGACCCAGACGGAGCGGTTGGTCTCGCGGAAGTCGTCGGGCAGATGCGGCCAGGGCATCAGGTTGAACCAATGGAATTTCATGGGATTCAGCTCCATTCGGAGGGTGGTCAGAGGTCGTGGAGTCAGTGTAGAGGGTGGGCAAGAGCCTACGGCAATCGCATAGGCTGAGCAGGAAGAGGAGCGAATACCTACGGCTGTGACGGCGCAAATCGTTAGCCCATCCGTGCGGACGCATGAGCTACAATCCAACTCGGTGCTGGCACACCTGGCGAGGGAGAAGCGTGGAAGAGATGACGACGGAACCGAAGCCGTACGTGCCGTTCACCGCCCAGCAGGGCCTTGAAGCTTACGAGATTCCCGCGCTCGACGAACGCGTCACGCCCCACCTCGCGCCCCACCTATGGGAATGGTGCTCCGGCATCTTACAACGAAACCCAAAAATGTGCGATCGGATGAGTCTCCAAATGCGTCTGGTGCTCGGCAACCGTCCTATCGACATTTTGAGTTCGATGGTGCGCGAGAAGCCCGACATGATGCTCAACATTGCGCAATGGCTGGTTGCAGAGGGCAATCTGGTGCCAGTTCGAATCACTGAGCTAGAGCAACTTCTCTCTGACGCCGGATCGGCTTATCTGGTGGACCGGGCGGAAAGCACCCTGCGTCGGCGTCTTCCGCGAGAAGAAGAAGAGGAAATGCGAATCGCTTTGGCAATGGGTGATGCAACCGCGACACATCTTCGGGACGCGTGCACGGCGGCCTGGCGACGGGACGATCCGAGCGCCGTCGAAGCCTTCGATAGTGCCGTAAAAGCGATCGAGAGCATCCTGGTGCCAATCGTCATTCCCAAGCATCCGACGCCCACACTTGGCAAAGTCATTAGGGCTCTTGAGGACAAGCCGGAGAAATGGGACACCCGGTTTCGCGGCGAGGAGACCGTCACCGCTTTGGCCGCAATGTTGGACGAACTCTGGCGCACTCAGGTGCGGCACCACAAGTCGGACTACCTTGAGAACACCCTTGATGAAGCGCAAGATGCGGTGACTATCGCCGTCGCCGTAGTTGGGTTGTGCCGGCGGGGATTCCTGGAACGAGTTGAGGACTACTCCCCCGAAGAAGAGGCCGAAGACCTGGCAATCGCGGAGGCGGCGTTGGAGCGCTACCAGAGCGGAAACTTGAAGACCGTTCCATACGAAGACGTAGTGGCCGACTGGGTAGCCGATGAAGCTAGGGCCTGTTCACATTGCGGCGTAGATGTGCCAGAGTGGGAGGCGGATGGCGGCGCGGTCCAGGTGACCAGATGACCTATCAGACGACGCTGAGCGACAAGCAGTATGCGCGGATCGAGCCGTTGC